>JAEEGK010010276.1_pt1 | contig 21618 bp, 16 predicted proteins | sample 8958771 | NCBI WGS metagenome assembly JAEEGK01 (sample SAMN16246547, study PRJNA631951) | gut metagenome | biome: gut microbiome; feature: rumen; material: SC-attached | host: Bos | place: Iran: Karaj | collected 2018-10 | reverse complement strand
GAGGTTTACCGTGCCATCCCTGTCACCAGGAATGCGGTGAGCTCTTACCTCGCCGTTTCACCCTTACCTTGTCCGAACTTGCGCCCGAACCTGGCGGTTTGCTTTCTGTTGCACTGTCTGTCGCGTTACCGCGCCTGGACGTTATCCAGCATCCTGCCCTATGGTGCCCGGACTTTCCTCCAGCATTGCTGCCGGCGGTCATCCGCTACCCGCGAACAAATCTAGCAAACGGGATTGCTTTGTGCAAGGAGCGTTTGCCCCGCTTTTTTGTATATTTACTTTGTTTTTATGATTTTTAGTGCTAAATCGTTCTGCGTCTATTTTCTTGCGCTTGTCTTTGTGGTGTCGGCTTTCGCCGAACCGGATTCCTCCGCTGTAGATCAATCTGTTGCCGAATCCCTTGATTCGTCGGTTGCAAGCCCGTCTCGTGATTCTTCTGCGCTCTTTCGCGTGGACAAGATAAACTATGATATCGGGGATGCCTTCGATGACTCGAAAGTGCATACCAAGTACGACAAGCTCGTGTACGACATCCTGAATTGGGTGCATATCGAGACCCGCGAGCATACCGTCCGCAAGTTGCTGCTTTTTAACGAAGGTCAGATGGTGAATCTCGACCTGATGCTTGAATCGGAGCGATTCCTGCGCGAACAGAAGTTCCTGAGCGATGCTTCCATCACGGTGGAGCAGGACAGCGGACAGAATGTGGTGAACGTGCATACGAGCGACAACTGGACTTTGACTTTGCCGATAAGTTTCGGGTTCGGTGGCCGCGAATGGAAGTACAAGAACCTGGTGTGGGGTGTCGGCGTGCAGGAAAGTAACTTCCTCGGGCTGGGGCAACTGCTCGGGTTCTATTTCGGGCATAACGAGTTTCGCGACATGTGGCAGGTGGAATACGGTGCACCGCACTTTATATTCCGCTACAACCACTTGGACTTCCTCTACAGTTACAATACTGACGGTTACCTCGCAAGCTGGACGATGTATGTGCCGTTCCTCAGCAGGAGCGTGAACCAGTGGGCCTACACGCTTGCCGGCCTCAAGAACGAGAGCTACTACTACGTGTACGGCAGTGGCGACTTGCCTCCGGGCGCATCTCCCTATGCTACCGACAAACCACTCGATTCGCTCCAGCTCTATAACGGCGACGAGGCCGTGGAACTCATGAAGGTGAAGGGTTTTATCAGCGACTCGCTGAGCTTTAGGGTGAGCCGCTCCTTCGGGGGCACGCAGCGCAAGTTCTACCTCGGTGCGACTTACGACTATCGCAGGCTTACGGCGGGCGAGGGCGAACTGGTCCGTTATCTGTTTACGGATGGCGATCGGGCCTACGCGATAGATTCTGCGACTGCAGTGAATGAGTGGCTGCCCGAACGTAAGGATTCCCGCCTGGGCGCCTATATTATGTATTCGGACCTGCGCTACGAGAAACTCCGCAACTTCCATAACGTGAAGTGGACCGAGGATGTGGACAAGGGCTGGACGGCGAAGGCCCAGCTTTCCAAGAACTACGAGCAGATCGGTGCCCACGACAACGATATACGTCTCGATTTCTGGCTCAATATTTACCTGGGTGCGGGCATGCACTACCTGACCATCAATTCGTACAGCAACTTCTACCTGGATCACGGTGAAATGCGCGACCTGTACGGACGAGTCAGGGGCGAGTACATATTCCACCCGAATAACAGGTTCTCTACGGCGCTTACCGGGCTTGTGGACTTCTATGACGAGGCTCGCTTCGGCTACCAGCTTTCGCTCGGCGGTACGGATGGCTTTGTCGGGTTCCCGACCGGGTTCTATACGGGTCAGGCGCGCGTGTATGGTAGCCTGGAACAGCGCTGGTTCCCGGACTTTGAAGTCTTTACTCTAGTGCCCGTGTTCGTGGGCTATGCAAGCGTGGGCGAGACGGCCTGGGAAATCTCGGATATCAGGCGCAAGGACCTTATCTACGTGGTGGGCTTCGGCGCCCGATTCGTGCAGACAAAATCGATTAGCAAGTTGATCAACAAGCTCGATGTGAGCATCCCGCTGAACGGTTCGCGCAAGGGTGACCCGCATTTCTCCATCACGACCGCGTACTCGCTCTAAGGCTTTTTTTACAGGTTAAGCACCTTTTATATATTTGAGAATATGGAAGAACAGGAAAACAAGACCCGCGCCACGTTACGCCAGATAAAGAACATGATCTTGCGCGTGGAACTCATCATCGGTTTCTTCGCGATTATAGCGGGAATCATTGTCACCGTGATGGTTTGGAGCGAAGGCTACTTTGCGGGTGCATTGATGATGGTGCTGACCGGCATCCTCAACATTTACCTTGCGTTCAAGGAACTTGTTGCCCCGACTGATCACCTGCTTCACTGGCAGGCGGTGTTCTTCATGATTGTGCGCCGTGCCATGTTCTTCCTGAACATAGCCCTTTTGGCACTCGTACTTGGCACGTTTACGAATTTAATCTAGTTTGTTGTGCGGGCCTAGTGCACGCCGTCTTCGTTCGTGAATTCCTTCTCGCCGTACCACGCCTGTATCTGTTCGCGGGCGGTGTCGTCGAAGGATCCATTGTCGTGCAGTATGTGCTCGGCGGTTTCTAGCGTCTGGCTGATGAGTTCCTGGTCAGCAATCCAGTCAAACCAGCGGAACACCCAGGCACCACTTTGCTCGTTGCCTTCTAGGTTGCCCGCTCCGCGATTCTGCAGGTCCAGTTCCGCAATCTCGAAGCCGTCCTCGGTCTGCGAGAACTGCGATAGGCGTTCCATGCTGGTATCGGCAGTGTCACCCTCGGGTATCATCAAGAAACACCATGCTTCTCGATCGCCGCGGCCAACGCGGCCGCGCAACTGGTGCAGTTGCGCGAGCCCGAACCTGTCGGGCTGATCGATGACCATCAGGTTTGCTGCGGGCACGTTCACGCCCACCTCGATGACGGTCGTTGCCACAAGGATGTGTATCTTTCCGGCGGCGAACTGCGCGATAATCGCATCTCGCTCGTTTTCGTCCATCTGGCCGTGCACGCCCGCGACCTTCAGCGCGGCGCCGTTTAATGCCCCGGCTTGGCCCGAAGTGGCGCTTAGAGCGATGCTGCCAGGCCCTGCGACATACGCGCGCAGTTCCTCCACAATCTCGTCGACGCTCCGCGCTCCGCCTTCGTCGTCACTCCCGACGCGGCTTGCAATCCAGTAGCACAGGTTCCCGGTGGCGGCTTCCTTGCAGATAAACTTCTTCATGTCCTCGCGCTTGCTTGCGTTCACGAGGCGAGTCTTGATGGGCTTGCGGCCTGCGGGCTTTTCCTTGATGCTTACCACCTTCAGGTCGCCGTAGAGTGTCATGGCGAGGCTGCGCGGAATCGGCGTCGCGCTCATCACGAGCATGTCGGGGTAGTCGCCCTTTGCGAGCAAAGCCTCGCGCTGGCCCACGCCAAAGCGGTGCTGCTCGTCGATAACCACGAACCCGAGGCGCGAGAAGATTACGTCCTTGCTGAACAGGGCGTGCGTGCCTATCACGATGTCGGCAAGCCCCATCTGGAGTTCCCCGAGAATTACCTTCTTCTCGGCGGCGGGGGTGGCGCCTACCAGCAGGCGCACGTTCAGGCCTGCGGCATCGAAGAACGGCTTGAGGCTCTTGTAGTGCTGTCGCGCAAGAATGTCTGTCGGCACCATTAGCGCGCATTGCTCGCGCATCCCGCTGCCGGCGCCGTTTAAACCCGCGCGCATATCAGAACCTTCGATAAACTTTCCGCCGCCGCACACGGCCATCATCGCAAGCATCGCAACTACGGTCTTTCCGCAACCGACGTCGCCCTGCAAAAGCGCATGGAACTGCTTTTTCCCGTTAAGGCCTGCGACAATCGTATCCAGGGCTTCTTCCTGCCCGCGGGTTAGCGTAAACGGGAGGCTCGCCTTCGCGGCCATTACCGTCCCGAGGTCAATCTGCCGCTCGTGCCCGCGCAGCTTCTGGTTTTCGCGCCGCTTGACCATGCGCAGGCAGAACGGCAGGAGTTCGAGAACCTTGAGTTCGTGCTTGGCCTTGTATATCGCGGGAAACTCGTGGGGCAGGTGGAGCGTGCGCAGGTTCTCCATCACGGGCCTGAACTTCAGGTAGTCCGTGAGTACCCTCGGGCAAAGCCCGGGTAGCGTAAGCCCCGGAAAGTTGAAAATGGTCTTGTACAGCTTGCGGAAGAACTTCTGCTCCATGCGGGCTTCGCGGCATGCCTCGCTGATGGGGTACACCGGGAGGATCGCCCCGGTAAATTCCTCGTCGTCATCGAAGGGCTGCATGTCGGGGTGTGTCATCTGGAGACCGCGGTACTCACCGACCGCACCCGAGACGCACCAGCGCGTATCGTTCTTGATGCGCCTTGCCCAGTAACTCGTGCCCTGGAAAAACAGCAGTTGTATCTCGCCCGTGCCGTCGGTGAGCGTCGCCATGAATCGGGAACGTCTCCCGCGCACCACGCCCGCACGCTTGATGGTGCCGATAAGCACCACCTTGTCGCCCGCATGGCACTGCCCGATGGGGGTGACCTTCGTGTGGTCGAGGTAGGTGCGCGGTATGTTATAGAGCAGGTCGGCGACGGAATTGAGCCCCGCCTTGCGGAGTGCTTCTGCGCGCTTGGGGCCAAGCCCCGGTAGTTGAGAAATTTCCATCTGCGTGCGCTTCCGTTCTTTGCGCCCGGGCCTTATTCGCCTTCGACTTCTTCTGTGCCGGGGAGGGCTTCGCCCTTCTCTGCGCGGATCTTCGCCTTCTCGCGGGCAGTCTTGCCGATAAGGTTTGTGTTCTTCCAGGTAAAGAGCTTCACTTCCTTGCCCTGGTCGTCGTACATCTTGATGCCCTTCGTGTCGATGGCGGCAATGAGTTCGTTCATCTTCTTGGTGAGGTCTGCGACCTTGTCCACGATTTCGGTGGAGTTGATGAGCTTGCTCATGGCGGGCGAGTTCTCGATGTCGGCGATAATCTTTTCGGCCTTCTCGCTACCCTCGGCAATGGACTTGATGACGTTCTCGGCTTCGCCAATCTTGGCGTTCAGGGCCTCGGTCGTTGTCTTCACGGTGGTATCGACCTGGTCTGCCATGCCGGCAACCGTGTTGCCCGCATCGTTTATCTGCCTGATGATGCCATTGATGGCGGGGTTCAGGCGGTCAACGGTCTTGTCGGCGCTCTCGAGGATGCCCTCGATGGTGCCCATCACGTTCTCGTAGATTTCCTGGGCGGACTGGTGCGTGGAATCCCCGTTCGCGATAAGCATTATTACTTCGCGGACGCGGGTAATCTGGGCGTTCACGTCTTCCATGTAGCGCAGCGCCTCGGCGATGCCTGGCTCGAACTTGCCCTGGTGAATGTAGTCCTGGGGGAGCACCTTGCCGTGCTTGTTCGGCACAATCTCGAGCCTGCGCTGGCCCATGATGGCGTAGTTCACGTTGTTGAACTGCGTACCCTCGCGGATGGTGCGGGGCTCGTCGAACTTGATTTCTACGCGGGCGCGATCTCCCATCCAGGTGACTTTCCCGATGGTGCCCACGTTGTACCCGCGGATAACCACAGGGTCTTCGGGCTGCAGCGAGCCGAGTTCGTCAAAATCGACGTATGCCTTGTAGGTCACGTGCTCGTGTGCCACGACCATTTCGTAGGCGATGCCCGCAAAGAGGGCGAGGAGCGCCAGGAGCGAAAAGTAGCCTATAATCCTGTCGGACTTAATCATGTGCGGAAATTTAACAAAAAAAGGAATCTTGGCCTTCTGGGGTGAGTCCGTTTTGAAACTAAAAAAGATATATTCCTCGTAAAGGAGTGTTTAAGGTATGGTGTTTGCTGGAAAGAAATCCGTATTCGTTTTGGCTTGCCTTGCAAGCCAGCTCGCTTTCGCGGTAACCCTCTACGATGAGGTTCCGCAGGATACCTTCGGCATCGAGAAGTTCTACCCCACGAAGGAGGGCTCGGTCGAGTGGAATTCTGCCCACTGGAACAACGCGCATGCCCGTGACATTGACTGGGGCGGCGACCCTGACGATGCGCTGGAGTGGACGGACAACCGTAGCGCGGGCGATGCTTCGCCCTTCTTCAAGATAGATGGCAACGGCGTGATGCAGATGATGAGTTCCGGCCCGCGCTTCCATATCAATAGCCAGACGGAATGGGCTGCGAAGAAGCAGTTCTATCGCGACGTGGAATTCACCGCCTACTACCGCAGGGGCGAGGCTTCTGCAAATGGCCCCGACTATGGCGGCATGGTGATGGGGGTACGGAGCGGAGCGCTCGGGCATGCAAGTGGCGGGGGCAACAACTGCGATGCGAGCACATACTATGCGCGCTTCCGGCACGATGGCAAGTGGGATTTCGAGAAGGAATGGAAACACCCCGGCAGTTACTACCAGAGCGAGGGCGTCGTTGGCAAGCAGACGCCTCTTTGGGGTGGTGCGAAACTCCCGACCGACCGCTGGATCGGCATGAAGTTCATTGTGTACAACGTTGAGAATCTGGCCGATTTGGCGGGGCTTCCTTCTTATTCTGTCCGTCTGGAACTCTACATCGACTCGACCTCGAACGGCGAGCCTGCAAGCGCCAAGTGGGAGAAGGTAGGCGAGGCGCTCGACGAGGGGAAGGACTGGTCGGGGGCCTCTGGCGGGGCAGCGACCATCGATGGCTGCAAGGACTACAACGGGCTCGAGGATGCCTTCGCGCCTATCCTCAAGGGCGGGGGTATCGCCCTGATGCGCACCGATGGCAGCACGAACAATGTGGTTCAGGGCGAATATAAATATGTAAGTATCCGCGAAATTGACCCGTTGGGGGCGTTTGCGGGCGGTACGACCGGCATCCGCCGTTCCCCCTACACGTACAGGGGCGTTTTCCCCTCGAATGCGGCAAAGTTCGACCTCAATGGCCGGTCCGTGCCCCAAAATGCCGCTCCAGGCATGTATCTTTTCCGCAGGAATTGACAAAAAAGCCCCTTTTTCTATATTTGGCACACCGATTTTTTAATCGGAACCCTCCCGGAGCCAATGTTGGTACCCGGGCGATAGACCAAAGGGACTCATTATGAGACAATACGAAACGATGGTGATCATCGACGCTATGATCTCTGACGACGCTATCAATGCCGAAGTCGAGACGATTGGCAAGAGCATCACCGACGGCAACGGCGAAATTCTCCGCCGTGACGACTGGGGCAAGCGCAAGCTCGCTTACACCATCAACAAGCGCCAGCACGGTTACTACGTGATCTTCTACTACAAGGCAGAAGCCGCTGTGGTCGCCGCTATGGAAGCCGCTCTCAAGCTTAACGAAAACGTCCTCCGCTGGATGACTCTCGCTGATTATCCGATGAGCGAAATCGTCTACAACAAGGACATGGCTCAGTCTACCGAGGAAATCATCCCGGTTGACGCAGAAGAAGGGGAGGCTGAATAATGGCTTTTGAAGATAAGAAGCAGGCTACCCGTGTCCGCCGCAAGAAGACTTGCTGGTTCACGGAAAACAACGTCAAGTTCATTGACTACAAGGACGAGAAGACTCTCCGTCGCTTCATCTCTGAACGTGGCAAGATCATCCCGCGCCGCATCTCCGGCACCTCTGCCAAGTACCAGCGTATGCTGAACGAGGCTATCAAGCGTGCCCGTCAGATGGCCATTCTCCCGTTCGTTTCGGACAGTCTGCGCTAAGGAGGAACTAGACTATGGAAATTATTCTTAAGGCCAACGTTCCTCACTTGGGCAAGATGCTCGACGTCGTGAAGGTTAAGGACGGTTACGCTCGTAACTTCCTCTTCCCGCGTAAGCTCGCTGTCCGTGCTACCAAGGAAGCCAAGCTCCAGATCGAAACCAACCGCGCTGCTCTCGAAGCACAGTTCCAGAAGGAACTCGCCGCCGCTGGTGACGTCGCTGCCAAGCTTTCTCAGATTTCTGTCAACCTCGAACGCCGCGTTGTCGAAGGCGATCGTCTCTACGGTTCTGTGACCGCTGGTGACATTGCCGACGCCATCACTAAGGCCGGTGTCAAGGTTACCCGTGCTCAGGTCGAACTTGCTGAACCTATCAAGCAGGTCGGCGTGTTCACCGTCACCATCAAGGTGTTCGGCGATGTCGAAGCACAGGTCAAGGTTTGGGTGGTCGCCGCGAAGTAATTCCGGCTACAACTGAACTTTAGAAAGTCGCCCCCTCTGCGGGGGCGATTTTTGCTATTTTAATAACCGTATGCATAAGTTTCATTTAGTGGCATGTTTTGCCGGTCTTCTGGCGGTGCAGTCCTTTGCGCAGCCGCGTGACCTTTTTGCGGAGTTCGAGGCGGAAGCCGAGGCTGCCCAGTCGAGCGAGACGGTTGTTTCGTCCAGTTCGGCGGCTGTCTCCAGCAGTAGCGTCGCACCTGTTTCTAGTGCAGCGCTGTCATCGAGTTCTGTGGCACCCTCCAGTTCGAGCGTGTCGAGCAGTTCTTCTGTAGAGGCTTCTTCAAGTTCTGTGGCTCCGGCTGATACTGCCGCCCCTGTTGTTGCAGACACGACCGCCCCTGCCGTCGCGGATACGACTGCTCCGGCCGACACCACTGTTGCAGATTCCGCTGCCGGCGATTCTGCGAAGCCGATGACCCCCGAAGAGGCCTATGCAGCAGAGATGAGGAGACTTTCGGAAGAAAACCGTATCCGCGATTCGCTTGCGGCCCTCAGTTCCAGCAGTTCCGAACAGCCTGCACCGGATATCTCGTCCAGTTCTATGAGCCGCCGTGACCTGCTTGGCCCGGTGAAGGTTTCGAAGGTCTATGGCATTGACGATATGAAGGGCCGTTACAAGAGCCCGCGCAAGGCGCTGTTCATGTCGCTCGTGGTGCCGGGTTCCGGCCAGCTCTATGTGGGCGGTTCTACGTTCACGTATGTGCGCGGTGGTGCTTACCTTGCGCTCGAAGCGGCCCTGTGGGGCAGTTGGGCCTATTTCTCGGTGTACAAGTACAACGACCAGGTCAAGAAGTACAAGAAGTTTGCCAGGGAACACTATTCCATTGGCCGTTACGAGGCGGGCATGCGTGAACTTGTGGGCCAGCTTTCTGACGAGACGGAAGAATCCCGCTTCGAGACCCGCTACATGAATAGTCGTGAAAGTTTCTGCGAGGCCATCTACGGCAACGCGTCTTCGGCGGGTTGCTATACGGCGAACAGGCTTTTCTACAACGACAAGAGCCATTACGACCGCTTCTCTGTGGGCAACCCCACGTCGCTCGAGAACGAAATCGAGTCGGTCGGTTCGTTCTATGATGGTTCTGCTGTCTACCAGCAGATTGCGGACAGGGCTTATGTGCTCGGTTGGGACGATGTGGAAGAACCGGCGGTTGCCATGAACCTCGAACTCGAGGACGACGAGCCTTCCGACGGAATTGTGCCGCTCGCGAAATCCTCGAACATGGACGAGTACCGCTCCATGCGCAGCAAGGCGAATGACTACGCCGATTTGCAGGTGTGGTTCTTCGGCGGGCTTATCCTCAACCACATTGTTTCGGCCATCGATGCCGCGTTTACGGCGAATGCTCACAACAAGACGCTCTACTCCGAGGAACTTTCGTGGTATGACCGCCTTCATTTCGATAGCTACGTGAGCATCTTTAACGGGCTCGACGTGGGCGTGCAGGCTAGTTGGGGATTCTAGATGCGCCTTTTGATGGTCATTCTTCTGGTTGCGGTCTCAGCCTTTTCGCAGGTAGTTATTACCGTCGACGAGAACGTGAGCAAGAACCAGGACAAGAGCCTCTGGCTTGCGCTCGGGGCGTCTGCCCTGTTGCCCGGTATGGGCGAACTTTACTTGGACGAGCGCTCGCTGGTCAAGCCGTTCGTGTGGACGGATGCCGCCCTCTGGCTTACGGCAATCGGGTCGTATTTTATTGGTGAACGCTACATCACCTCGGCGCACGGCTATGCGGTGCGCCATGCGGGGCTCACTACGGATAGCAAGGATGTTTCTCTCCTCAATACGGTGGGCGACTACCGCAGCCGCGGGGGAGTTGCCGGCCAGAATTCCTCTCCCGATATGGACGAGGACTACAACCAGGCGATGATCCGTGCGGGCAAGGCGATTGACGACGAATATAGCGAGAGCATCCAGTGGGACTGGGGCTCGAGCGACAATCCCGAATCGACCGAGCATATTGATGAATTCAAGAGCCGCCTGCGCCATTTCCGCGTGAGCCGCATTGTATTCCAGGTGTCTGTCGGCGCGCTGGTGCTCAACCGCGTGGTCTCGATTCTTGACGTGATGCGCGTCTACCGGGCGACATCGTCCAGGTCCTTTTCGCAGCGGATGGAATTTGCGCCCGAGTTCCTGGAAGACGGTGGCGGAATCCTGATGAATGTGAAGTTCTAGGCTGTGGTTGCGGGGTATCGCGGTGAAGAATATTCTCGTCATGGCGTTGCTCTGTTCCCTTTGCCTAGCTTCTTGCAGCAACAGTGTTTCCTATTCAGAAGATTCTACCGATGTTCCCGTGCTGGAATGGACTTGGGTCCCTTATGATTCGGACGTATTGCAGATTTCCGGGCGCACCAATTACGAAAAAGGCGACTTCCTGATTCTTTCGTGGTCGGCGTCTTCCGTTACGATTGCCTTTCGCGGAACCGCCCTGGAGATGAAGGGCTGGACAAACAATATCGTCTATCTTGATGTCTTTGTGGATGGGGAAGAAGACCCTTCCTCCCTGATAAAGCTTACCTATTCCGAGGAAGATTCGCTGAACGAGCCTGTATCTGTACCTGTAGTTTCGGACCTGCCCTATGGCGAACATGTTGTTACTTTGTATAAAAGGACTGGCAGCAACTTTGGTGACTGGCGCGTGTATGGAATGCGGGTGCTGGGCCGTGCGGAGAAGGATTTGCTGCCCGCTAGGCCGGAGCGCCGGATTGAGTTTGTCGGGAATTCTATTGCCTGCGGTTGCGATGTGCTGATGCCTGTGCCGGGGCAGGAATTTGACCTGTATTTTGAAAGCTCATACTACAGTTATGCAGGGCAGACGGCAAAGATGCTACATGCGGAGGAACATAACATCTGTAGCGGCGGTCACGGGGTCTATCTCAATTACGATGGTTCTACGGCCCTTGCTCTTCCGGTTGTGTATAACAGGACGGCGACGCTGTCGCTCGATGCGGTTGCATGGGACCATAGCAAGTGGCATCCCGATATTGTCGTGGTAAACCTGGGCACGAACGATTTTGCAAGCAGGATGATTGATTCTACCCGATTTGTGAACGCGACCGTAAACTTTATCCGAAAGATACGTTCTTACCATCCGGAGGCAAGGATTGTCTTGCTGGATGGCCCGATGCTTACCGGGGATTACATGGTGAAATGCCGCCAGTACCTGGACACCGCGAAGGCGATTCTCGAAGGCGAGGGTGTTGATGAATTGTACAGGTTCTCGTTTGACCCGCATGGAGAGTCTGCGTATAACGTTTACTACCACCCGAAAAGGGAAGAGGCCGCTGCGGATGCCCAAAGCCTGACCGCGTGGATACGCTCGGAATTCGGGTGGAATTAGGGGCGAGGTTTTGTTTTTTTCTAGATTTTGCAACCAATTGATACCCTCTATGCATCTAAATAGCGTGAAAAAGTTTACTGTATTCGTTTTTGTAGCCCTTTTCCTTGCCGCCTGCGGTGGCGAAGATTCCGCTGCGAGCGGTGCGAAGGGTGCCGGTGCTCCGGGCAAGGGTGGCCCGAGCGGGAAAGGCGGACCGGGAGGCAGGCCTGCACGCGAGATTGCTGTGGAAGGTTATATTGCCGAAGCCCACGAGGGCGGCAAGACGTTCTCTGCGATGGCGACGCTCGAACCCCTCAACAGTGTGGAACTGACCGCGGCAACATCCGGCAGGCTCATGAACCTTTATGCGAAGGACGGCGCCCAGGTGCAGAAGGGCACGCTCCTTGCAAAGATTGACGATTCCGAACTCAGGGCGCAGCTCAAGCAGGCGGAATCGAACAAGCAGCTCGCCCAGCAGAAGTACGACCGCGCGAAGGGGCTCTACGAGAAGGATGGTGCGACGAAGGTCGACATGGAAGCGGCGGAAGCGTCGCTCAAGTCTGCGGAAGCGTCGGTGGAACTCATCAGGGCGCAGATTGCGAAGACCGAAGTTCGTGCCCCGTTCGCTGGCAAGCTCGGTTTCGTGAACGTTTCGGTGGGCGCGTGGCTCACGACCGGGACCTCGGTCGCAACTCTCAGCGAAGTGAAGAAGTTGAAGGCGAAATTCGCCCTCCCGCAGCGCTATGCATCGGCCCTCAAGCCGGGCGATGCCGTGGAACTCAAGGACGAGGAACGCAATATTTCTGCAAGCGGCAAGGTGAAGGCCCTGGAAGCGGGACTTTCGGAAAGTAGCCGTACCCGCCAGGTGCTGGTGGAAGTCAATAACGCAGGGGGCGAACTCCTTGCAGGTTCTTACGCGAAGGTGAACGTGACTATGCAGGCGGGAGTCGCAAAGAGCATCCCGATTCCGGCCGAGGCGTTCACGCTGGACAAGGATGGCGCCTACGTGTTCGTGGCTACGGGCGGGAAGGCGAAAATCAAGCACGTACAGACCGGGCTCCGCACGCCGATTACGGTCGATGTGACCGGAGGGCTCGACGAGGGCGATACCGTGATTACTTCGGGCCTCATTAGCCTGCGCGAAGGCATTTCCGTGCGCATCCGTGAAATCCGCCACAACGCCGATTACGAAGTGGAGTAAACGCGGATGAGTGTCGCGAACCTTTCCGTACGTCGTCCGGTACTCATGACGGTGATGGCGCTTGTCATCATCTTGCTCGGTGCGTTTGGCGCAAGCAACCTGGGCGTGCGCGAATACCCGAACGTCGACTATCCCTTGATTCAGGTGCGTACCTCGTACCCGGGCGCGAACGCCGCGGTGGTGGAGGCCGAAGTCACCGAAATCTTGGAAGCATCCATCAACAGTGCATCGGGCATCAAGGCGCTTACCTCCACGAGCCGAGATGGCTTCTCTTTCATCAACATCGAGTTTGAAACGGGAATGGACTTGGAGACGGCCGCGAACGAAATCCGCGACCGCGTGAGCCGCGTGCGCCGCAGACTCCCCGACGATGTGGACGAGCCGACGGTCTACAAGTCTGATAGCGATAACGACCCGATATTGATGGTGAGCCTCGTGAGCGACAAACTCGACCCGATGGAAGTTTCCGAAATCGCGAACAACTTTGTGAAGGAACGCCTGCAGACCATCAACGGTGTGTCTGAAGTTGCCATCTGGGGCGAAAAGCGCCCGACGGTGCGCCTGTGGATTGATCCGGTGCGCCTGCAGGCACTTGGCGTTTCGGGAGCCGAGATGTCGGCGGCGCTCAAACGCGGCAACCTGGAACTGCCCTCCGGTTCTATCGAGGGTAGCGAGACGACGCTTTCCATCCGCACGCTGGGCCGCATTCTGGACCCGAAAGCGTTCGAGAATATCGCGGTAAAGACGGCTGCCGACGGGACCGTCATCCGCATTTCCGATGTGGCGGATATCCATTACGAACCGAAGGACACGCGTACCGGGTTCCGCCGTAACGGCAAGAACTCCATCACGCTCGCCCTGATGGCGCAGCCGGGTAGTAACCATGTGGAAATTGCGAACGAGTTCTACAGGCGCGTGGAGGATATCCGCCGCGAGATTCCCGAGGGCGTGCAGGTGCTTTACGGGCGTGATACCTCCATCAACATCCGCGCTTCCATCAAGGAGGTGGTGGAGACCATCTTCATCGCGTTCCTGCTGGTGATTGCGATTATCTTTGCCTTCCTGCGGCAGGCCCGCACGACGCTCATCCCGATGGTGGTGGTGCCGGTGGCCGTTATCGGAAGCTTCTTCGTGCTGTACCTGTGCGGGTTCAGTATCAACGTGCTGACCCTGCTTGCGATGGTCTTGGCGATTGGCCTCGTGGTGGACGATGCCATCGTGATTGTGGAAAACATCTACCACAAGATTGAACGCGGAATGACGCCCAAGCAGGCGGCGGTCGCGGGAACAAATGAAATCTTCTTCGCGGTGATTGCGACCTCGGTCGTTTTGATGGCGGTGTTCGTGCCGGTGCTTGCGCTGGGCGGTACTACGGGCTTACTTTTCCGCGAGTTTGTCGCGGTGATGATCGGTACGGTGTTCCTCTCGACGCTCTGTGCGCTCACGCTCTCGCCGATGCTCTGTTCCAAGTTCCTGAGCCGCCAAAAACAGGGCTGGTTCTTCCGCGTTACCGAGCCGTTCTTTGACTGGCTCAACCGCATTTACGCTGTGCTTCTCGGTGGGTTCCTCAAGTTGCGATTCTTGCTTTTCCCAGTAGTGGCGGGCCTCCTGGCTATTGCGTACCTCTGCTTCAACAACATGAGTAGCGAGATGGCCCCGACGGAAGACTCCAACGCGGTCATGGTGAACCTGAACATGCCCGAAGGCGTGACGCTCACTCGCACCAAGCGCATGGCCGATGCCTTTGCCGAAGAAGTCATCGCGCTCATGGATACCAACGAGTATACCGAAATTCAGGCGGGCGCTTGGAACGCGGGCAACTCCAGAATGCGCATATTCCTGAACGCTGACAAGAAGGCGCGCCGCCCGCAGAGCGAAATCGCCCGCAGCATCCAAGTGCTCGGTAATGAGTACCCCGATTTGCGCGTGATGGTTTTTGAACCGCAGAGCATCAGCACGCAGCGCGGTGGACTTCCGGTGCAGTTCGTGTTGCAGGCCCCGAATATTGAAATCTTGCGCACGCTCGTGCCCAAATTCGAGGAAGAGGCGAGCAAGAGCCCGGTGTTCAGCGTGGTGAATACGAACCTGAGATTCACGAAGCCCGAATTGCATATCGAGATTCTGCGCGACAAGGCGAACGAGGAAGGCGTTTCGGTGAACGACATCGCGCAGGCGGTGCAACTTGCGATAAGCGACCAGAGCTATGGCGAATTTTACAAGGACGGACGCCAGTACGATATCATCGGTGCGGTGGGTTACCAGTACAGGAGCATGCCCGAGAACATCGCGATGCTCACGGTCAAGAATGCGAAGGGCGAACTTGTGAGTCTCGATAACTTCATTACGTTCAGCGAGCAGTCCGCATCGCCGTCGCTCCCGCGATTCAACCGATTCTCTGCGGCCACCATCCAGGCGGGCCTTGTTCCCGGGAAGACGATTGGCGACGGCGTGGAGGAGATGCGCCGGATTGCGAAGCACCTCCTGAAGGATTACCCGAGCGTGAGTACCGCATTGAGCGGGTCGTCGAAGGAGTTCGAGGAAAGTTCCAGCGGGCTCTACATCGTGTTCCTGCTGGCGCTTGCGCTTGTGTTCCTCGTACTTGCGGGGCAATTCGAAAGTTTCCGCGCTCCCTTCGTGATTTTCTTTACGGTGCCTCTCGCACTTGCGGGCGCGCTCGCCTGCCTGTTCTTTACCGGCCAGACGCTCAATATCTTTAGCGAGATTGCGCTCATCTTGCTTATCGCGCTCGTGACGAAGAACGGCATATTGATTGTGGAATTTGCAAACCAGATTGCGGCGAATACCGGGTGCTCTAAGCTCGAGGCGGCTAGGCTAGCGGCGGAACGCCGCTTCCGCCCAATCCTCATGACGAGCCTTTCCACAGTGTTGGGCGCGGTGCCGCTCATCATGACCGGCACCCCGAGCCGCATCGCGATGGGCATCGCCATTGCGGGTGGCCTCACGTTTGCCACGTTCCTCTCGCTGTTTATTGTGCCTGCGGCCTACAGCTTCTTTGCGGGCAAGGTCGATGCAACGACCGCTACCGACGCGTCGAAAATGGCATAGTCGCTCACGGTGGCGTAGCCATAGCATAGCCGTCGCGCCCGAACGGACTACTTTACCATCTGGAAAACTTTCTCGCCTTCGCGGCTCATGCCGTACTTGGTGCGGAGTATTTCTTCCTTGTAGAGCGAGTCGTTCTGGAGGCGTTCAATTTCGGACTTGTAGTCATCGATGATGCCCTTGAGCGAATCCACCTTGTACTCGTATTCCGTTATCAGGTGCTCAATCTTTTTTTGCTCGAAGAGGTTGCCCTTGCTGAAGAACAACTGCAGCACAAGAACGCCTATGAAGAACAGGAAGGCGAGTATAAAGATGTAGATTCTCTTGTGCATCAGGTGGCTCCGTTGAAATGGAAACTGAAGTTGTCTTCGGTGTAGGCAAGTCCAGCCATTTCTAGTTCCGTCAATATAGTTAAAAGTTGATTCACGTCAAGGCCAGATTCCGATTGAAGTTCAGAAAATGTTTTGCGGAATCCGTTAACTTTCAAAAAGAACTTTTTGGTGTCGTCGCTCAGGTTGCAGCCTGCAAGCGAGAGTTCCTCGAAACTGATGCCCCCGCTCTTGGGGAGCCCGAGTGCGGTACATAAACTTTCGGGCCGGAATATCGGCTTGGCGATGCCCCTGTCGAGCAAGTCGTTCGCGCCGCTCGCCACTTCGCTGTCGAAATCTCCGGGAACGGCGAACAGTTCCCGCGAATCCTTGCGCGCGAATTCCGCAGTAAGCAGAGCCCCTCCTTTTTTCTTGCTCTGGACAATGACGGTTGCCCTGCTGAGGCCCGCAATAATCCTGTTCCTTGCAGGGAAATTGCTCTTGTATGCGACTACGTCGGGTTCGAACTGGCTTACGAGTGCTCCGCCTGCATCCAAGATGCGCTTGGCGAGGTCCCCGCGGCTTCCCTCAATTCTCGTGTTCAGTCCCTGCGCAAGGACTGCGATTGTCGGAATGCCTGCCTCGAGTGCCGCCTCGTGGCACAGGCTGTCGATGCCCTGCGCGAGTCCCGAGATGACGATGGCATGCGTCCCCTTGAGCGAGAATACGAGCCGCTTGCAGAGTTCGCGAGCGTTGTTGCCTGGCCTGCGGGTGCCGACCATCGCAATCCCCACGGGAGTCTTGCTGGCGTCATTTTCCGTCGATGTCGGGGGAGGGAGCGTTCCCCTTGCGTAGATGAATTCGGGTTTGTGTGTGGATCTGCCGAGCAGGAGCGGAAAATCCCCTGCTTCGATGCGGTAAATATCAGTGCTGTTCATGGTGAATCCAGTGAAAGCGCTATAAGGAACATGCCGCGCGTTTTTTGATAAACGTTTGTGGCAATCGCCCGGGTCCGGAAAGTCCGGTACCTGTATTTAGTTTAGGCCCGCGAACAATATAGCAAAAAGTAATTGATGATTGATGATGGATGATTGATAATTCTGCGGGGTGGCCGCGCACATTTCTATCTTTATAGCCATGAAGTACACGTTCGATGATTTGGTCAACATTCTCAAGCGTCTCCGTGCCGAAGATGGATGCCCGTGGGACCGTGCTCAGGATACGCACACGCTCTTGCCGTACCTGGTAGAAGAAAGCAGCGAGTTTATCGATGCCGCGATGGAAGGCGACAAGGCTCACATGTGCGAGGAACTGGGCGACGTGCTGCTGCAGGTGGTTTTCCATGCGCAGGTCATGAAGGAGAGTGGTGACTTCAATATCGATGATGTTGTTCAGGGAATCTGCGAGAAGATGATCCGCAGGCATCCGCACGTTTTTGGCGACGCGCAGGTGGATACGGCAGGCGAGGTGAGCCGACGCTGGGAAAAGATCAAGGCTCAGGAAGCGCTGCACCAGAAGGATGCCGACAAGTCCGTTATGGATAAGGTAAGCAAGAGCATGCCGACGCTTGCCCGCACGCAGGATATCATCCGCAGGGTGGCGAAAGTGGGCTTTGACTGGGGCGAGCCTGCTCCCGTTTTTGACAAGGCTCAGGAGGAATTCGCGGAATTTCGTGCCGAGATGGAGAAGGTCACTCCCGAAAATGCGAATACCGACCGCCTGGAAGACGAGTTCGGCGATATCATGTTCTGCCTTGTGAACGTGGCGCGCCATAGCGGGTTCAATGCCGACGTGGCACTCCGCCGCGCAAATGCGAAGTTCGAAAAACGCTTCCGCGAGGTGGAACGCCTTGCCCGCGAGCAGGGGAAGGCCCTGCCCGAATTTGGTCTGGAAGGCCTGCAGCAGCTGTGGAAGCAGGCTAAGCAGAAAACCTGATGTAACTTATTCCACGTTGGAATGTTCCTTGCGGGAACTGCTTCTTGTGAAAAACTTTGTTCACAAGGGCGTTTTATGGGGTATATTATGGATGTGCTTCCAGTCAGTCCTGGTTCTAGAGAAGGGATGCCGGATCGAATCGCGGGGTAGGACTCATTGGGTGTACGCTTTCTATTCCAAAAAAGCACTCGGTCTTCGGGCCGGGTGTTTTTTTGTGGTGTAAACCCGCAATTTATGGGTGTTTTGGATATTGAAACATGCTCAAATGTTTAGTATATTTGAGGCATGACAAAGTCTATCGAAATCCGCGATGCGCACGAACACAACCTCCGCCATGTAAACCTTTCCATTCCCCGCGATTCCATCGTGGTGGTAACCGGCGTTTCCGGTTCGGGCAAGTCGAGCCTCGCCTTCGATACGGTGTTCCAGGAAGGTCAGAGGCGATTCGTGGAATCGCTCTCGGCGTACGCGCGCCAGTTCATTGGCCGCATGAAACACCCCGAGGTGGAGAGCGTGCGCGGCATTTCGCCGACGATTTCGATTGACCAGAAGACGGTGAACCGTAACCCGCGTTCGACGGTGGGTACGGTGGTGGAGATCTTGGACCATTACCGCTTGCTTTTTGCCCGCCTCGGCGTGCCGCATTGCCCCGATTGCGGGCGAGTGATCCAGGCGCAGACGGTGGACCAGATTGTCGATAATTTGTATGTGAGTGACGAAGGTAAGCAGATTACGGTGATGGCCCCGATTGTGCAGGAGCGCAAGGGCGAATACCGCAAGGAACTGGCGGAACTCAAGGAAAACGGATTTGTGCGTGCCCGCGTGGACGGCACGATTTATCGCCTAGAAGATGTTCCTGCGCTTGTGCGTTACGAGAAGCACACGATTGAGGCGGTGATTGACCGCCTGACGCTGGAACGCAAGAACATGAGCCGCCTGCGCGAGGCGCTGGAAGGCGCGCTGAAACTGACCGACGGAAAACTGGTGAGCTTTTTGCTAGCTGCGGCTGGTTCTGCAGGTGCGGGGGATGCGTCGCAGACTGGAAATGCGTCGGCCAAGGAAGAATACCGCTTGCAGGGCACTTTGCTCGCTTGCCCTAAGTGCGGCATCTCTATTCCGGAACTGGAACCGCGGTTCTTCAGCTTTAACGACCCGAAGGGCCGCTGCCCCGCCTGTAAGGGCATGGGCGAAAGCTACAAGTTCGACCTGGACTTGATTATCCCAGATAAGACGAAATCGATTAAGGACGGTTGCATCGCCACCATCAAGAAGGACGACGGGACGCTGATTTTCAGTGATTTCGGTCGCCGCAACTTGAGGAACATCGCGAACGAGATGCATTTTTCGCTGGATACGCCGTGGAACAAGCTCAAGAAGGCACAACAGGATGCCGTGCTGTACGGCACGCCCAGCGGGAGCGAACGGGGAATCATGCCCATCATGGAAGAACTGTGGGACATGTGGCACATCTACCACTTCCGCAAGTACATGCAGATTGGCGTTTGCCCCGAATGCCACGGCACGCGAATCAACCGCACGGCGAATGCGGTCACGTTCCATGGCGTGAATCTGACCGAGATGACGGAATGGTCCGTCGAAAAGTCGGTGGAATTTTTCAATAAGATTGACTTGTCCGAAAAGGAAAAGCGAATCGGTAAGGAAATTTTGAAGGAAATCCGCGGACGACTTTCATTCCTCAATGCCGTGGGGCTGGGGTACTTGACCATCAACCGCAAGGCTTCTACCTTGAGTGGCGGCGAGGCCCAACGCATACGCTTGGCAAGTGCCGTGGGCGCTGGCCTGCAGGGAGTGCTTTATGTGCTCGATGAGCCGAGCATCGGGCTCCACCCGCGTGATAACGATAAACTGCTCGGGATGCTCGAGCATCTTCGCGCGCAGGGTAACTCCCTAATCATCGTGGAACACGACGAAGATACCATGCGCCATGCGGATTGCGTGATTGATGTGGGGCCGGGTGCCGGCGTAGAGGGCGGTCGCGTAATTGCGGCGGGAACCGTCGAAGAACTCGAGAAAAATAAAGCTTCGTTGACGGGCGCGTACCTGAGCGGCCGCAAGGCGATTGAAATTCCTGAAAAGCGCAAGAAGATTGACAAGAATACGCCGAAACTCAAGATTTGCGGTGCTGTTGAAAACAACCTCAAGAACATCGATGTGGAAATCCCGCTCGATGGCGCGTTGACCGTGGTGACAGGCGTTTCGGGCTCCGGCAAGAGCACGCTCATCAACCAGATTCTGCGTCGAGAACTGGCCCGCGTGTTCTACAATTCCGAAGAGCCGGTCGGAAAGTTTGACCACCTGGAAGGCCTCGAGAATATCGACAAGGTGATTGAAATCGACCAGACGCCGATTGGCCGCACGCCGCGAAGCAATCCGGCGACGTATACCAAGATTTGGGACGACGTGCGCGACCTTTTCGCAAGCATGGAAGAAAGCAAGATTCGCGGTTACAGCAAGAGCCGTTTCAGCTTCAACGTGAAGGGCGGCCGCTGTGATGCCTGCGAAGGCGCGGGCGTGAAAATCGTCGACATGCATATTCTGCCGAGCGTGCAGGTGACTTGCGAAGTGTGCGGCGGCAAGCGCTTTAACGATGCGACCCGCGAGGTTTATTTCAAGGGCAAGAACGTTTCCGAAATTCTCGACATGAGCATTGCCGATGCGGCGGAATTCTTCAAGGACATTCCGAAGATTGCCGAACCGCTGAACCTGCTTGTAGAAGTGGGCCTCGGTTACCTCACTCTGGGGCAGCCTTCGACAACATTGAGCGGCGGTGAGGCGCAGAGAATCAAGATTGCTTCGGAACTGCGCCGTCCGGGTACGGGAAAGACGCTCTACCTGCTTGACGAACCGACGACGGGTTTGCATTTTGAGGATATCCGCAAGCTCATGGATTGCCTGAATCGCCTGCGCAGTCTCGGCAACAGCGTCGTGATTATCGAACACAATCTGGACGTGATAAAGTGCGCCGACTGGATTATCGACTTGGGCCCGGATGCGGGTATTCACGGCGGGCGCGTGATTGCGACAGGTACGCCGGAACAGATTGCGAAATGCAAGAAGTCGGAAACAGGTAAGTACCTTGCGCCGGTGCTTGCGAAAAAGCATGGCGAGAACAAACATTTTGACCGCACGCTCAAGGGCGGCGAAGACTTGTCGCTCGATATCGAGGTGCATGGCGCCCGCAAGCATAACCTGAAAAACATCGATGTCACGATTCCGCGCCATAAGTTGACTGTGGTGACGGGCGTTTCGGGCTCTGGCAAGTCGAGCCTCGCGTTCCATACGCTGTTTAGCGAAGGCCAGCGCCGCTTTGTGGAAACGTTGAGCACGTATGCCCGCCGCTTCTTGGGCCGCCCCGACCACGGGAGCATTGATTCCATATCGGGCTTGGCACCGGCAATCGCCATCGACCAGAAGAGTGCGAGCAAGAGCCCGCGCAGTACAGTCGCGACCCTCACCGAAATCTATGATTATTTCCGCATTTTCTGGGCGAGGGTCGGCACCCCGCATTGCTTGAAATGCGGGAAGCCCGTGTCTTCGTACAGCGCGGGCGACCTGATGCAATACGCCTTCGATCGCGACCTGAACAAGAAGGACACGGATCTTGCCCCG
>JAEEGK010010272.1_pt1 | contig 21625 bp, 23 predicted proteins | sample 8958771 | NCBI WGS metagenome assembly JAEEGK01 (sample SAMN16246547, study PRJNA631951) | gut metagenome | biome: gut microbiome; feature: rumen; material: SC-attached | host: Bos | place: Iran: Karaj | collected 2018-10 | reverse complement strand
GCATGCGTGAAAGGCATGTGAGTTAAGCCGCTTCTCCAATTCGCCAAGTGGCGCCTACCGAGGGACTCGAACCCACGACCGATCGGTTAACAGCCGATAGCTCTACCGACTGAGCTAGGTAGGCAACTTGCAACTACGCTTTTATAAGCGCGTCTAAAATATTAACATGTGAATATTGCAATGACAAGAAAATTATAATTTTTTTGATTCAATTAAATTAACGACATCGCGAATTGTCTTTAATTCAACAATTTCATCAGTGGCAAATTCAACATTTAAAGCTTCTTCAATCTTTAACATTGTTTCCACTAAATCCAAAGAATCTAAACCTAATTCGTCTAGTTTATCATCATAATTGATTGAACCAATATTAATACGGTCTTTAATTGCTTCTTTTACGATTTCGAGTGCTTCCATATCAAAACTATTTTACAAGTGTAACTGCTTATTTTCAATATCAAAAAAACGGCCTTATTCAAGCCGTTATTTTTTAGAAAGTTAGCATTGCAGGTCTTGAGGTAATTGCCTTAGCCATTTCGGTGGAAACAGAGCCCGCCATATTTGTAAAGGCTGTAGCTAAAGCGCCAGCAACGGCACCAAAGACAATAATCACTAAGATTATGCCTAATAGTTGTCCTTTAATCTCTGACATAAATACCCTCCTTTCTAACCATAGAATCCCACGACTGTCATACGTGAAATAACGATGGTCATTTCTTGTTTATCAATAATCATTGGTCGATATTTCGTGGATATCGAATAAATGATTTCTTCCCCAAATGTTGGTGTTAGATTAAGTGGACAATCGAAATCTACATAGTAGTAAGATTCAACATAGTTAATGAATTCATCATCAATCACACCTGAACGCGATATTAAATATGAAATATTGTTGGCTTTTGAATCTAATGAACTATAAACACTTTGGATAGAGATGAGATCCGCACCAAAGAGGAAGAACATCGAAATAAAAATCATGGATAAAATAAGACCGACTTTATAAGACATTCATTAAATCCCCCAATACGGAAATGATGGATATAGTGAGCACCACTGTTATGGCTCCTGCTCCTATTAAAGGAAAAGTCGACATATTGCTTAAAGACTTCTCCTTTTGTTCTTTCATCTCTTTATGTCTATTTCTGGCAATTTCATCAAAGATGACATCAAACTGGGCTAGTTGCTCACTGCTTTCACCTTGATCCACCATTTGATATATAGAAAGTAACAAACTATGGCTTGATAGTTGTTCAAAGTTATTAGCGAAGTTCACAAATGGTTGTACTGATTTATCGCTATCTATTTCTTTTAATAAAGTTTCAATCTTATCTTTCATCCACGAAGAACAATAAGGAATTAATAAATTAAAAGATTGATAGACGTTGTTTTTGTTTCTGATATAAACCTCAAAATAAGTGATGAGTGTAATTAGTTCATTTTCACGTGCTTTAATAAGCATCTTTTTCTTATCGTTATAACGGGTTAATAGCATGTAATCAACGACCACTAGAGCGATAAGAATCATAATGGTATAAATAATATTTTTAAGGAAATAGAGCATTAAAGCGGCGCATATAAATAACGTTAAAGAGATTAACACTATCTTTAATATTTCTTTTCTATAAGAAAGACCGACAAATTCAATTGTGTCTTTTAGTTTATTTTTCATCATCTTTATAGCCCTCCAATGAGACATTAACGATACGAGTGACCATGATATAAATAGAAAGAAGAACGAATAAGAAAAGGACCACTACTGAAACTTGGAAAAATACAGCGTGAATGATACGGGTATAAAACTGTGATAATGCAAATCTTAAGGAAGAAAGAATTGCTAAAGTAATACCCCAAAGAACAAAGAATTCAATGAGTTTAGAACGATGCACAGATTCGCAGTGTAATAAATATTCCTCTTTAAGCCTAACTTGATTGATAAGATATTGACTCATTAAGAGGATATCTCCACCTTGTTCTCTCCAGACTTTGATGGTATCGAGAAATAAGTGATACAAATCAAATTTAAAGTATTTACATAAGTAAGATAGTTTTTCTTCCTCATCTAAATCTTTAATAGAGTCTATTACTTCTCTCACTTCTTTATCAGCGGTTCCATAGCTGCTTTCTCTAGCAGCGCTTAATGAACCTTTAATGCTTAAAGAAATAAGATAGGAATTAATAAACTGATAGCACTGATGGTAGCGACGGGTTTTCTTTTGGTACTTGTCTAATTGCCTTTTAATAAGGAAAACAAGAAATAAGAATGTAATCAGGAATATGGATATAGTTGAGAAAATGTTTTCGCTTGCAATGAATATTAAACCGGCGAAGGCTAATGAAACAAGGACACCAATTAATAAAAAGTTCATTTATTTCCTCCTATAAAAGTTCTTTTGAATAGATCACTACCGATAGATATGTTGAGCAAATTTAAAGCGGGTTTTGGTAATGGTCTATACTTTTTATTCTTCCCGTCGTTACCATATATTTCTTCCATATCTTTACCATTAAGGTAAGCAATGGATGAAATGTATCTTAAGGGTTCACCGTTATGGTGGTATCTCCTTTCTAAATAAATGTAGAAGCGCATATGATAGGCGATATCTTGATAAACGTCATCAAAATCCATCTTTTGTTCGTTCATCATCACCATTCTCACCATACGATATGGCATGCTGTTAATGTCGAAAGCGTGGCAGGTGGTGATAATTGGATGGCCTGTTAGGGATGAATTTAGAACGTCTAGCATTTCTTTACCGCGAGATTCGGCGACAATAAGCCAATCGGGATTACTTCTAAGTGCGGTTTTTACTAGACTTTGGATGGATGCATTTTCTCGGTTATCATCCACCTGCCAGATATTGAGGTCGAGGTTCTTCTCGATTTCAAGTTGATCTAATTCCAGGATGTTGTCTATGACAATCGCCCTGGTGTTATCTTTCATACGACTAATGAGATATTTTTGCAGTTCGGTTTTACCACTTCCGGTTAAACCACCGATAACTATCGAAACATTAGAATCGATTAAAACATCTAATAAGTCACATATTTCCTTTGGAAAATATTGTTCGTTTTCTTTGATTCTGAGCTTTTTAGAAGCGATACGAAGAGAGAAGCATATGCATTCGTTATTTTGCTTACGGCACACTGTTTGATGAAGCGCGGTTAAACGGTATCTTCCAAAAGAAACATCTAGTTCTGGTTCTTGGTAAGAGAACTGCTTTTCTGAAAGATTAGAAATTTGTCTAATGAAATCTTTCACTAGTTGAGGCTCAACGAGTGTATCTCTTTTCTGTCTTCCTAGATTGTTATCTAGATAGAAAATGCTTTCTCCGTTATAAGAGATATCAGTGACACTGTCTTTTTCTAATAAATCAGAGAGAAAAGAATTTTCGATAAATGTAATTAGCTTATTAACGTCCATTTAGTTACTCCTGATTTCATAAAACATTGTTTTTTGATATTGATACATAAAGATAAACGAAGCATTTACAGTGACCTCCACTGCTTTAGCGTTTTCATCAATGCAAACTGAATGATCACTAGGATTGTAATAATAAAATCCCACTTCATAATCTTCCGTATAATGTGGTAAAGAAAAATCAAAATAAGAGGTTAAGTTTCTTTCTAATGTTTCCTTATTGAATATTGGACCATTTTCTTCACTTATATCCATCAGTTCAATCGCCGTTTCAAATAAGGAAATAGGTGCGTTCATCACTAAACGATTTAGACCATTTACTTGATAAGACATCATAAAGAAATTGAAAGAAAGAACGACCACCATAAAGGAGATAATCATATTAATCATTAGCAATACCTCCACTGACGTAATATTCTCCTTCTGGAGCGGTGCCTACTATCGCTTTTCCTGAGATATATCTAAGAGGATATGAGAAGGTGATTTTGCTTTTAGAAAACTCCACAAAATCTAGATAAAGAATCTTGTTATCAAAGCGTTCTTTACCGTTTATTGGAAGATAAAAGCTAGGTGAAAAGATAAAGCCTTCACGATATATATCACCTGTTTCTAGTGTTCTTTTATTTATATAAAAATTGGTTTTGTATTTAAAAGATAGCCTACCTCTATTATTTTGGATATCTAAAGGAATGATGACATTATCATTAGCGTCATGTGTGTAATACGGAAAGAGGTTTTCGTGATCTTCAAATCTAAGGTTTAGACTTTTATAAGTTAACGGAAAATCTGATTCATAACTAAAGCCTTTATCTTTAACATCTAAACGATAATAATAATCACTTTCTAGATAGTCCCCTAAATTAGAAAAACTGATGGTTTCTTTAATGGATTTCATCTCATGTCCATCACCATAAAAACCAATAGGTAAAGACTGATAGATGTTGTTTCTATAATATTGATAAGTGTTGTTCGGAGTAGAGACTGGATATATTGTTGCACTGTAGGTCTTTAATATAGCGCGATTGCTCTTTGCTAATATTTCAAATTTGAGGGTAATTCCTTTAACTGATAAACAGTTATGGATAGGCACGAGAAAAGTTACTTCTTCTAAAGCATTATCTTCATATGTTTTAGCGGGCATTGTATTGGCGTTTAATAGTTCACCACTTGCGGTAAATATTCTTAATCTTTCTAATATTTGTTGATTATCAATATCTGCGCGATAAGTAAATGTCGCGTTAAAGTCAGAATCCCCCACTTTGAAAGGTCCATAGATTGGACTAACAAAATAATCCATAGCGATTTTACCAATGTGCCCTGTTCCAGGAGTGGGCTTATCTTGGCTTAAGCCAGTCGACAAGTTTAAAGATGGCTTATCAGTGCTTGTGCCTACTGGTCCGGAAATGATTGGCTTATCAATCCCTTCTTTAGGGGTAAAGCCCATGATTCCAGAAATAAAAAGTGAACTGACTAATAAAATCCTTTTAACCATGATAAAAAGCCTCCAAGAAACGAAGCATTGCTCTTTTCTTAAAACGATAAAAGCTTGCTTTTGAATAAATGCCTATCCACCAATTTTGATAATTTTGGAAAAAGAATTCATTATTGATGAGATTCCTTTCTCTTTCATCTAGTGAACGATAAGCCTTTTCAACGCGTAACAAATAAACTTGATAAGGAGGATTATCTTCTTCAAGTATTTCACCTCTTTGCCTCATAGTGATTAGCCTTTTAGCGATGAAGAATCGATAAGCCACTTCTTCAATCATTTCGTTTAATTGTTTGAAGCTTTTTTCGCATAGACTCATAACAAAGCCTCCTATAGATGAAATAGGGGCGTTTTTTCGATTTTGTCCAAAAAAGTTGAATAATTTTTTCGCGGTTTTTTCTTTAATTCTTTGAATTAACTTTTTTCAAAAAAATTGCAATAAAAAAAGAAAATGCGCTTTTTTTCAAAAGTGATATAGTATTAGTAATTATTATGATAGTTCTAAGCGGCGCAAGTGCATCAGGAAAAACAGAAGCGGCAAAAATGCTGATGGCGAAGTATGGTATTCAAAAGGCCATAACCACCACCACTCGTCCAATGCGCGTTAATGAAGTCGACGGTAGGGACTATTTTTTCGTTTCAAAAGAAAAATTTGATCAATTAATTAAAGAAGATAAATTCGTTGAATATACCCATTACAACGGCAACTACTATGGTTCCACTAAGGACCAAATTGCTAATGACCGTGTCGTGGTTATTGATTTAGAAGGTTTGAAGTCATATTCGCGTCTTAATGACAAAAGAATTGTGACTTTTTATTTATCAACATGTGAAGAGATTCGTTATAAGAGAATGTTAGAACGTGGCGATAAAGAAGAAGACGCTAAAAGACGTATTGAAAATGACCGTAAAGTCTTTGATAACAATCAAATTCCAGATGTTGACTATAAGATTGATTCAGAAAATAGATCAATCGAAGAAGTCGCTGATCTAGTTTATCAGTTATATACAAAACACTTAGGACTCTAATTCTTAAGATATTTATAAGCGTAAGCAGGATTTAAGAGGACGTCGCATAAATAGCCGTCTTCTTTTTCTTTGTGGCTTAGAACATAGTTTTCTTTGCTAAAAGTGGCAAAATCCACACTGTAAGGCACTAAGAGTTCTTTTCTTAACCAATTCTTAGTGGCGTTGCTAACAATGAACTTTAAGGCATCTAAAACATCATTTTCATCTAATAGAGACACTAAGAGTTCATCTTCTTTAGGGATGAAGTTAGCAAATCCCCCTAATAAATCATATTTATTATAAATATTAATCATTGGGATATTGTCTGCTTCTAAAGATTTAATAATACCTTTAGTGGTTTCAATTTCTTCTTCTTTGAATGGATCAGAAAGGTCAATAACTTGGACTAATAAATCCGCTTCTTTGATTTCTTCTAAGGTGGAACGGAAAGCATCCACGAGATAGATTGGTAAATGAGAAATAAAACCAACTGTATCAGTTAAGAAGAATGTTGGATAACCAAATATAGAAATGTTTCTTGTGGAGGTTTCTAAAGTCGCAAATAAGGCATTCTTTTCTAAGACTGTTTTATCTTCTTTAGAGAGCTTAACTAAGCGATTCATTAAGGTGGATTTACCAGCGTTTGTATAACCCACAATACAAATCTTTGGTGAAGGATTATTAATCCTCTTATTACGCATGTTTCTACGTGAGAGTTTAATAGCCTCTAGTTCTTTCTTCTTTTGTAAAACAGCTTTAGAAATTTGTCTTTTTGATAGTTCAATTTGCTTTTCACCTTTACCTTTATTGTGGCCACTTCCAGATGTGACTTGGGAATATGATGCTTTTTCATCAACAAGGTGATTCTTTAAATATTCTAAACGCGCAATTTCCACTTGAAGTTTAGCTTCTTTTGTTTTTGCGTTCTTTTCAAAAATGTTAAGGATAACAAATGTCCTATCGATTATTTCCGCTTTAGTGATAGTCTCAATAGCTTTCTTTTGTAAGCCTGTTAATTCAAAATTACAGGCAATGATATCAATTGGTTCTTCTGGATTTTGTTCGTTATATTGATGATAGTAATAAGCGATTTCCGCAATCTTGCCAGAACCTAAATATGTATTCTTATCAATGTTTTCAATGTCTTGCGAAAAATAGGAAATAACGGAATAACCGATTTCCTTTAATAACAACGCAAATTCACTTTGATCGTGATTTAATTCGAGGGAATTTGTCTTGCCTCTTGAGATGACTAGGGCTTTCTTTTCTTCCATAATTAGTTACCCTACTCTTCTTTTTCAAATTCGTTATCAATTACTTTGAGTTTTTCAACGGTAAATTCATCCGCTTCAAGAACGATAAAGTGATAATGTGCAAAGTCAAATTCATCACCCTTTTTAGCGAATCTATCTAAGATGTCTTGGCAGAAACCACCCACTGTTGTGTAGTCAGTTTCTACTTCTTCTTCATAACCAATTAATTCAAAGAAGTCATCGATGTTCATTGTGCCATCCACAATATAGGTGCCATTGCCTTTATCAACATATTCTTCTTCGATTTCATCAAACTCATCAAAGATATCACCAACGATTTCTTCTAAGATATCTTCCATAGTGATAATACCTTCGGTACCACCATATTCATCAATGACAACAGCAACGTGAACTTTCTTTTCTTTAAATTCTTTTAAAACATCAAGAATTTGATGGTTTCTAGGAACGATTAAAGGTTTATAGCAAAGTGATAAGATATCGATATCTTTAACACCCGCGAGAATCTTCTTTGCTAAAGCTTTGATTGGTAGAATACCAATAATGTTATCGATTGTTTCATCATAGACAGGAACACGAGAGTGTTTGAAGAACTCTTTATCTTTGATAAGTTCGTTGATGTCTTCATCTTTATCAATGGCGAAAACATCCACTCTTGGAGTCATGATTTCGAAAGCTTCGATATCATTTAAGTCAATCGCACTTCTTAATAATTCGGCTTCATTTTCTTCTAAGATGCCTTCTTCTTCTAAAGAGTCCGCCATTTCGGTTAAGACATCTTCATCAATTTGATCTTCTTCTTTACTCTTTTTAGCGAAGAGTTTACCAAATAACTTAAATACTTTAGCGATTGGCCAAACAATGATAAAGAAGAGATATTTAAAGAATGAAACTGGATAAGCAAACGCTAAAGCTAAAGGATAATTAAATCTCTTAGCAAAGGCCTTAGGAATGAATTCACAGAAGATAATAATGAATATTGTTAAGACAATTGTACCAATTGTTTCTGCTAGTTCTTGATTTTGTGGGGCTAAAGCAATCGCGATAATAGTCACAATAGAAGCCGCGGCAACATTAACAATGTTGTTGCCTAATAATATTGCGGAAATAGATAATTCATAGTCATCCGCAATCTTGATGGCTAATTTAGCGCGTTTTTCTTTCTTACCTTTTTCTCTATTTAAACGGTCTTTATCAACCATGCCATATACCATGTCAGCAGCAGAAAAGAACATTGAGAACAATGCACAGATAGCAACGATCAACCAATAATACCAGGCCATACTATCTATTTCCTTTCATGCTGTTTGGTTCAGAGATATCACTGACAAGTTCTTCTAAGACATCGTCCATTGTGACCATGCCGATGACTTTCTTGTTTTTGTCTCTAACAATAGCAATATGCGTATGATGTTTTTTAAAGCCATTAAATAAATCATCAATCATAATGTTTGATGAAACGAAATATGGTTTTTGAAGCTTGCTCTTAATAGAAATGTTTGGATTTCTTAAATAAGCACTTAAATATGTCTTTATATGAAGCACACCAATGATGTTATCGAAATTCCCATCGTAGATAGGAATTCTAGAATAATTGGTGTTGATAATAATCTTGTGAAGTTTTTCTTTATCTAATTCTCTAATGTTAAGAGCAAAGATTTTATTTCTTGGAGTTAAGACTTCTTTAACATTAGTGTCTGCAAACTCTAAAGCGGATTGGATAATATCACTTTGTTCTTCTTCTAAGACACCTTCATCAGAAACCTTTTCCACGACGTTTTCAAAGTCGTCTTCATCGAAGTCGACTTGTTCTTTGACCTTGAAGGCTTTTTCAATACCTTTAGTCACTAATTCAAATAACAAAGTTATAGGATATAAAAGCATCATTAAACCGAATACTGGGAAGACAAATACCTTACTAACAGTATCTGGAATACTTCTAGCAATTGTTTTTGGAAGAGCGTCACCAAAGATATAAATGAGTAAAGAAATAACTACGGAAGCAAGGAAAGCGATTAAATCGCTTGTGTAATTAGTTAATGTACGAGTAAAAAGCGCTGTACAGATAACTGAAGCAGCGATAGCCACAATATTACTTCCTATTAAAACCGTGATTAATGCTCGGTCATATTTTTCTTGAACTTTGAGCACTAATTTGGCAGATCTTTTACCTTCATCCGCTTCGACTTGCATCTTGAAGCGGTTTGCACACGCAAGTGCGGTTTCACCAGCAGAAAAGAAAAAATGTGCTAATACACAAATACTAATGATTACCCACGACAGAGGTACATCCATTAATGCGCCCACTTCCTTTCTTTGCTGGCTGCAGTATATGAATATATCAATATTTTGTCCTACATTCAAATAATAAATAAAAAGGTATGCAAGCATACCTTAATATTTATGATTTTTAGTCTTCTTCTGGATTTTCATCCACTGGCTGTTCTTTAAGTTTTTCAACCCAATCGGTATCACCAATTGGTCCTTGTTCTAAGCCATCTTTTTCCATCACGGTTTGAATGAGTTCTTTACATCTTCTCATTGATAAACCGGATTTAACTTTGAACACTAATGGGATTTCAGCGTAGATTCCTTTATGACCAGCATCTTGGACTGGGATTGGTGAATCTTTATAGTCTTCTGGGTTTAAGGCAAAATAGAGTTTTAAGCTTAAGCCCGCGATTGTTAATTTCACATATGTCTTTCTATGTAAGCGGAAGGCATCACCAGAATTAGACACTCTGGAATTAACACCATAAGAGAGAATCTCGTTTTTGAGTTCATTATAGTTTCTCTTCATTTCTTCATCAGCGTTCATCATTCTAACTTGGAACGGGATACGGATGATTGGTTTCTTTTCCGCTGGTGCTTCTTCAACTGGAGCCTCCACGACTGGTTCTGGTTCCACGATAACTTCTTCTTGTGGAGCAGGTTCTGGTTGTGGTTCTTCCACTGGTTCAGGTTGTGGCTCTGGCTCAGGTTCTTTTGCAGGAGCAGGAGCAGGTTCTTCCTTCTTCACTGGTTGTTCTACTTGTTGAGTTGGAACTGTACCAAAGTATTGCACGATTAATGGACTATTTGGATATTGATTATTGCTTTGAGGGTTACGATTCATCTCATCTCTAACAATACTTCTAATGAGTTCAGCGAGATCCTTTTTAGAGAATGAATCTTCTTCTTGTTTTTCCTCTTCTTGAGCAGGCTCTTCTTCAAAAGGAGCGGACTCTTGAATGACTGGTCTTTCTTCTTTTGGTTTTTCGTTTTTGATGGCTTCAAACATCACAGGTTGTTCGCCTTTTCTTGGAGCATCTTTATCTTCCATACCTGGGTTTTTGAAGGCTTCAATAACACAGGCAAAATATGTGATATAAGAAAGAATGGCAAATAAACTTCCAGCAACGATAAGGATGACTGTTGGCCCTAATAATTGTTGGTTAGTTTCAAAGACACCACGCTTATTTAAGATGGCCCAATATTTTGGTAAACCAGAAGCGCCTAACATGTAAATGAATAAGGAGAGAACCGCTAAGACAATACCAAAGGCCATGATGGCTCTTTTCTTTTTGACGGCAATGAAAATACCGACGATTAAGAAAATCACAACGATAGTAATAAGACCATATAATAAACCACTTAAAGCAACATAGAAAATATTAGAAGCTTCATTTAATTTGAAGGTAAATAAATCTCCAAAATTACCAAAGTGATATGAGAAAACTTTTCCAAAATCTTTTAAATCAGCATCACCAGTTTTACTCGCGTTAGCACCAAAAATAAGCAATCCGAGAATAAAAATAGCGAGGAAAATAAACGATATAACTAAAAGGATTTTTAGCCCTTTTGAGGTTTCTTTTTCTGTTCTGTACATAGGCTTCTCCTTACCTGTCAGTTCTACTTTACTATATAGCGCACACGCTACGCATCGCAATAGAAAAATATTAAAAAGCCTGCAAAACGGCATTTTTTTGTTTGTTTTTCTTCCGAATTGCAGACTTTTTGCTTTTTAATTAGTTTTTCTTATTTTGGGTCAGCTTCCGCTTTTGCGTGGGCATTTTGTAATAACACATAGGTTGTTTCAGGATAATGCATATCGAGCAATCTTCCTAGGTCATTAGAAGGTGCTCCATCAGCTGCCAAGGACAAAACCACAGAAAGGAATAGATTGCCAATACCTTTAACTAAAACAGCACAATCGGATAACAAACCTTCTTCAGTATATGGAACGTTATCTTTGTCTAAATATGGTTTTAAGAACTCGGCCATCTTAGCACCAGTTTCATCGCCGATAATAGATATTGCACCAAAACCAAGGCCCTTTAAATCAGTGAGAAGTTGTGAACGTGTATCACCACTTAAAGCAAAGATATAACCAATAGCATTACTTAAACCTGTTTGGTAATTGTTAACATATTGTTCTCTGTTGTTGGCATATCTCTTTTCGTCTTCTTCATCAGTGACTTCGTGTTCGAAAATTGATTTCAAAAGAAAGTCACGATACTCGAAATCATTGGTGGTATTTTCATCGATTTCTTCAAATTCTGGGAAGTTCATACCTTCATCAAATTGATTCATTAATGTGGCAACATTTGGATCATAAATCTGATAATCTTTACCACATCTATAAAGTTCATATTGAGCTGGTGGAATAAAGGTAATTAAATCAGCATCATTGGTGATGTTATGAACGTTTGGATAGGCAATTGCGTGCTCATCAGTTAAGGAAGCAGGAGCTTCAAATGTGTAGACGAATAAGTTGTCTTGAGTGATAGCTAATTCGTTATTTCTTAAGATTAAACTTGCGAGCATATTAGACAATGCACCAGCACGTGAATAACCGTTAATCCAGACCTTTAATGACTTATCTTTTGCATAAGTATTTAGGTATGTTTTTAAGGCTTCGTATGTTTCAGCGCCTCTAGCCGCAAAACCTTCATGGTCACCAGTCTTACCGATGGTGAAGTTATTAGCCCATTCTAAGCCATAATCAAAGCCACGGAATGAAACAGTTACTAATTCATAATCACCGATGGTTTTATGCGCCATAAAGTAGGCCATCGTGTCTTTAGTTGGGTCACCATCATAATCATGAGAAGTGATATCTTCAAATTCTGCTTCAGTGAAGAATGCAGTACCTTTTGTCTTATTCATCGTTGCTAAAGAAGCGCCTAAGGATAACATGGATAAATCATTGTTATATTCCTTTGGATTACCTAAGAATAATTCATCATCAAATGTGAATGATAAGTTATATGGCTCTAATGTTTGACCTTCTTCAGCTTTCTTAATACCTGGATCTAATTGCACAGTAATATCCTTCACAAAGTATTGTGATTCAGGTCTAGAAGATGAACTAGATGAACTGCTACTGCTTGAAGGTTGAGCACTACTAGAAGATGATTGGCTGCTGCTTGAAGATGGCTTCGCACTGCTACTGCTTGAAGATGGTTTAGCACTACTATTTGAGCTCGAAGGCTTTGATTCTTCTGAAGATGAACTTGCTGGTTCACTAGTGGATGGCTCTTCACTAGAAGAAATTGGCGAGGAAGATGGTTTAGAACTTCCACAACCACTAATAGTGAATGCCGAAAGAATAAATAAAATTGGCAATAGTTTTTTGTTTTTCATATATGTCTCCCTTTCAAACATAAATGATTGTATATAACATTATACACTTTTCTATAAAGAAAAACACGGCTTTTGAGGCCGTGAGTTGAATATGATGTAAAAATTCGCTAATTTTGGTCGGCACCAGAGAACTCATCTTCTGGTCCCTGAGTTGAGGTTACAATGATATCCTCAGCATTGAATAGAACGATTTCTACTGTTGGAGTTTTAAATTCTTTATCCATATTTTTTCTCCTATAAATTGGCTAAATAAGTAATTGATCCTTCGAATGATTCTTCATTATATTTAGGACCATCAAGTAAGTCTTGAGCAAGGCTCTTAACTGATTTTCTTGTTTCATCAAAGAATACTACACCATCATCTTGTGTAATGATGAACGCTACTGAAGCATATACCTCAGTATAATTTTCTTCTAAAACACTTCTTCTAATGTTCCAAACATAATAATCATCAGTAACTCCCTTATATTCAGAATCATTAAATAGGACTGGATATGATTCTGGATCAGACGTTACTTCGTAAGAATGAATCTCAATGTTAGGATTAGATTCCGCGGTAGCGTAATAACTCTTTAATTCATTAGCACCTAAATATTCATCTGTGGAATATAGTTCACCAAAGCCAATAATATGTGATTCTTCTTCTAATGCATTCCATAAGCTCTCGGTGATGATACCACCAAATCTGACATATAGATTAGTGAATGTGAAGTGACCTTCACCATCTTTGGAATAGTGATAGGCTAATGAGGAACGTGTTTCAATTGCCTCAATAGTTTCAATTACTTTTGATTCCCAAATGGCATATAAGGTGATGTTTCCTAAAACCGTATAGCTTGCGCCTGGTTGAAGGCTAATTCCTGTACCATCTGACTTAGTATTCCATTCTTTAAAGACGTGGTAATCTTGTGGCACAAAGCCATTATTCCTTAAGGTAACAACCTGTTCCGCATTAGCTGACTGGCTACTTGTATTGCCAGACTTTCCACCATTGATATCGTATCTAATTGTGTAAGTATTTCTAACCCAACGTAAATAGCCTGTTTGATTATATGTTTGTTGAGCCCAGGTTAATGTGTGATGATTACTACCTGCTGCGGAAATAGTAATATAGTTACTAAAGTTATCTTGGTACTTCCAATTGATATTACTAAAGACATCAAAGTTATCAGGCAAAGTAACACTACTTTCATCAAAGGCGACATTAACTGGATAAACGGAAGAGTTATTTTCTGAATAACTATAGTTACTTAAGGTAATACCACCAATACGCTTGCTATAAATTCGTGGAGTAACTCTTGCATTTGTTCCAGACAAACTAATTTGTGGTTTTGAAGATGATATTGGCTCTAAAAGAACACCATTATTTGCACCCTGAAGAGTTCCATAATTGTTAATCACACCACCATTTGCAGTAATTGCTGGCTGGTTAGCATTTGTAGCAATTACTGAAGCTCCATCCTGCACTGTTAAATTAGTTCTTTCGTGCATATAGATGGTTCTACCAGAAGAAAAGTTTTTAATTTGAACACCTGATTGGATTCTAGCTGTGCAAGTATAATTACCGTTCGCTTGTGTTGGATTGATAAATAAGGCAGCATTCGTACAATAGGCATTTATTTTGCCTCCCGCAACTGAACTTTGGATAGTTAGATTGAGATTTTCAGTAACATTAACTGAACCATAGGCGATAAACCAATCCACTGGAGAATTTTGGCTACCAACAGTAAGTGTATGACCATTTAAATCAATTGTTACTTGAGCTGTAGTAAGCCAAATATTACAGTCGGTTTCAGTTACGTCTCGAAGAAGTTTTATACCAATATGAGGTGTGACTGGTTTTTGGTTAAGAGCGTCTTTAGAAGTTGCATAATATGTACTATTAAACATCGCCTGCCAAGGTTCATTAGCAGCTTCCACTCTAGTGGCTGGTTTAGCTTCTTTAAACGCTAAAGCACTACTTCCAATACAAAGCGATAAGGCCAAGGCAAATATGCCTAATCTAAAAATATTTTTCATATTAATGACCTTTCGTAATTTTAGTATTAAGCGACAGTAATTGCGGTAACTTCATTGCCAGTTTTAAATGAAGTTGTTTCAATTTTGGCCCAAGAAGTACCATCTTCATTTGTGGTGCTGGCATATTGATAAAGGTTGATGCCTAAATCTTTGTCGATATAGTATTCGTGATCAACAGAAACAGTAGCAACTGCGCGGTGATATTTATATTTCAAAACATCTCTGCCTACATATTTGCCTGTACCGTTGCTCGCAAAGCCTTCATTAGCAAAGTAATTATTTGCTACATAAAGATAATTTGTTACGCTTTCAAACATCGTGGCATATTGTGTTTCACCTGCATTAGCGATTAATACTGACCATGTTTTAGTTTCATCATCATAAGTGAGCATTGAACAAACACCGTTCTCTAAACGGTAACCTGTGCCATAGCCTTCTTCGTCAATTTCCCACCAGACATTGCCTTTCATACCGATGACAATCGTGCCACCACCGCTACCTTCGTTTTCAGAAGCTACTGTTGTAATTTCAAAGCCAGTGTTTTTACCAAAGGCCATGAGTTTTTTGAGTGATTCTGGTTTATCAAAAACAGAATCATCGACGCTGTTTTGATTATTGGCATTACCGCTTGAATTGTCATTATCATTATCAGCGCTTTCATCGTCACCAGCACTTAATTGGTTCATCAAATCACTAAGATTGCACGCACTCAGAGATACCATTAAAAGTGGCAACAAAACAAAAAGTTTCTTTTTCATATACGAACTCCTTTTCATTAAATCTGCCCAAAATATAACCAAAAAATGTATTAAAAAAATCAACCCATCATTAATTTTGGGGTTGATTTTTGATCTTTATTTGATTTTGTCTTTCACTAAATCGATGAACTCATTACGGCTAAAAACGTTCAATTTAGTGTATATGTGATTGATATGTGTCTTAACTGTGGCCTTACTGATGAAGTATTTACTAGCAATTTCATCTCTGGTCTTACCTTTTAATATTGCGGTGGCAATATCTTTTTCTTTGTTGGTAAGAACTTTGTCATAACAGGCTAAGAATTTATTGATTTCTTCATCAGTGAAACTAAATGATGGTTTAGGTTGTTTAGCGGTTTTCTTCTTTTTGATGATTAGAATTGTGATAAGTACCACTCCGGCAATAAGAACAACACTGATAATTGGCACTCCGATTACTAAGAAATAGAACAAAGGTGTGTTCTCATATTTGGCGTAGATATTGATTGAAGTGATATTATCTTTTCCATCAAAGATGAATTTGTTATTGAGTAATTGACCGTTTTCATCCTTATAGCCGATGAATTTCTTTATCTTTGTGCTTTCGAGTTGTCTTAAGGCTATTTCTTCAAGGAAATGAACAGTTCTTGATTCAACGAGATCTTTACCATTATAGATATTGAGCTTACATGATGGATTACGAGTTGAGCCTAAAGATAAACCACTCATGTATTTAGCGTTCTCACCAAACATTTCATTAAGTATTTGTTCGGGTACCACAAAGTCCTTTAAGGAAGATGAATTGAATTGATAGTTATTATCTTTATCAAGGCTTAATAAGCCTGTTTCTAAGGCTTTTGAAATGCTTGTTAAGCGGTTATAACCGTTTTCAGTAGAAGGCATTTCATCTCTCACAAATGCTTCTTTATAGATTTCATCCAAGATGACAGAGCCTTTGATATTGAATGACTCATACGCTAAAACGTCATCAGGTTTATCGAAATCAAATTCAAATTCTGTCGCGAGGAATGGTTTATTAGCGTATAAAGAATAGAATAACTCGATGTTATTAATATCGTTTTGTGCATAAATCATTGGATGGGCAATACCTGAATAGACATTATGGGATAAGTTATTGATGATTTTGGAATTTAAAACTTTTAAAGAATGACCACTACCTGTGAAATAAATAGCACCACCTAATTCACTATTAGCCATCTTGCCATAGAAGATCTCTTCGTTACTACTTCTTTGAGCGATATTGTTTTCAATTATGGAAGAAATAATACGACCATTAGTGTTGCCAAAGTAGAGACCACCACCATAGGAAGCACGATTACTAGCGATTAAGACGTTATCAAAATCAAATTCTGAATTGAATAAACAGATAGCGCCACCTTGGCTTGCATCTTGTGTACTAGTATCACCTTGATATACATAATTAGCTAAGTTATTGGTGAATTTAGAGTCCACCGCTTTTAAGGCGATGTCGTTAGCGTAAATCGCGCCACCTCCCCAGCCCTTTTTATCAAAGGTGCCAGAAATGTTATTATCAAAAACTGATTCGTTGATATTAATCGAGATATTATCTTGATAGCCATCAAAGAACAATGCTCCACCAGCGTGATAAGCAGCGTTATCAGTAAATGAGCACTTATCAAGATTGATATTTAATTTAGATGATGTTTGATCACCGTATAAAGTTAAATAATCTGGGTTTTCTTGATAATTGCCATACATACCATATAAAGCGCCACCTTCATAATTCATATAGCCTTTAAAAGAACAGCCTTTATATGAAGCATTAACATTGCCAGAGAAGAAGGAAGCATATTGTAACTTAGTTTCATCTTTCCAGTCTTCACTAGTTAAGTTTTTATTGTTTTCGTAAAGTGAGAAATTGATGTTTTCAAATTTAACGTTTAATAAGTCAGCGTAAGTCTTACCACCAAAGATATCAAAGCTACCACGTTTAAAGGTTGAACCTGAATCCTTACCTTTAATAGTAACGCTCTTTTTGATTTCAATTCGTTCATAAACGTTATATAGACCAGTAACACCACTGGTGAAATCAATATCATCTACGAGAATTACATCTCCATCTTTAGCGGCGCTTATTGCCACTTTAAGATCTTCTCTTGAGGATATTAAAGAACTAGCCTTGTTTTCAATAGGAGAAACATTAGCCAAACTCGGTGCAATAATTAAAAGTGATAATAGTTTAAGTATCATAAATTTGATGTTCTTATTTTACATTGTGACATCCCACTTATAGAAGATGGAGGATTCCCACTCAAGAGGTCTATTGAACTCAGTATCAATGGGCTATCCCCGAGAGTCCCTCGGTTAAGGATATTTTATTATAAGATATCCGAACTTGTTTAGACTAAAATTGATTAGAAGGATTAAGGATCATTCTTATTCCTTCTTTTTTGATGTTAATCGCTGCATTAATATCACGGTTATGTTTGGTTCTACATTCTGGACAGATCCAACTTCTTTGATTGAGCATTAAATCAGATTTACGATAACCACAAGAAGAACAAAGTTGACTACTAGGAAAATATCTATCAACTTTGACAAGTTTCTTATTTAGCCATTCTAATTTGTATTTTAGATAAGAAAGAAAAGTGCTATAGCCTAAATCAAATATAGAAATACCTAGTTTTAACTTATCTCTTCTTTCACTCATCTCTTTAAGGTCTAGATTCTCCACAAAGACATAATCGTAAGTATTGGCTAGTTTTCTACTTACCTTATGAAGAAAGTCTTTTCTTTGATTGGCGATGTGCTCGTGAAGATTCTTAACTCTTAATAGTTGTTTCTTGTAATGAGAAGAGTCTTTCTTCATACGAGAGAGTTTTCTTTGTTCTTTGGCAAGCTTAGTCAAAGAGTCTTGATAATAAGTCGGCATATCTAAGTGATTACCATTACTATCAACAAAAAGATGCTTCATAGAGAAATCTAATCCAATGGAATTATTAGGATCTAGAGATTCCTTGATATATTCCCCATAGTCAAAGTACTCTTCTTCTCCTATTAAAGAGACATAGTAATACCTGCCTGAACGAGAAACACTGACCATGGTGAATTTAAATGATTCTGGTAAACGGCGATGAAGTTTGATTTTAACTCTACCTAGTTTTGGGATTTGGATATCATCCGCGACGAAACGAATAGAGTTATTTATATTCATGGTCGTATAACCATAATCATTCTTTTTCTTTTTAAACTTTGGGAATGCAGCATTATGTCTAAAGAAATTCATATAAGCGTTGAACAAATGAACAACTGTTTGTTGAAGTGCGATAGAATCAACTTCTTTTAAATATGGAAATGTTTCTTTGTATTCTGGAAGAAGTTTGATTAAATCATACTTACTAACTATCCTATTATGATTAGCTTCATAAGATTCAATGCACATCGAAAGGAAGTCGTTATAGACTTGACGACAACAACCTAAAGTCTTCTCAATTAATTCTTTTTGAGAAGGATTAGGATAGATTCTAAAACGATATGTTCTTTTAACTGTCTTAATCATGTTATCCTTTCGAAATATAAGAAAAGGGAAATAAATGCTAAACGCATCTCATCCCCTACATCCTATTTCCTAATAATATTATATCAATTTATTGATATAAAAACAAGACTTTATCAATACTTTTTTAACCAGAAATTAATCAACGTGGCATATAACTACGCTCAAATCATCCTCTGCTTATAGAAGATGGGGGGTCTTCTTTGAGAATTCGATAAATAATAAATAACATCATCCCCCTAAAAATTTCAGGGTTGATATTTGTTTTTGTGTTAAAAAATCTAGATAAAGCGATAAAAATTCTTTAAAAGAATAGCGTTAGGGGTTGATATCACTGTTATGGGGTTGATTATTTTCTTATAAAAAAATAGGGAAAGTTGATTATATCAACCCCCACTTTTTATATCTCAACCCCCACGGATATGCGTGTGCATTAATTTCCTTATTATTTAGTAGAAAGCTTAAGAATGAGTTGGAAAACATATTCAAGGTAGACAAAACCACATAAGGCAATACCACCGATAGGAATAAAGATATCAAGTAATGTGTTCTTATGTTCACGTGTATATGAATATAAGAATAAGATAGGAATAGCCACGATCATGGATATGGCTTGTCCTAATTGATAGTTGCCAAGAATCGGGACAATATTATCGAATTCAGCCATATAGATGAAGCCCACTACTAGGATGATTATTGCTTCTAACACTGCGGCTAATATCACAAATAATGAAAGATTGATTGAGAAAGATAATGAATTACGTTTAGTTAATAAATACTTTTGATATTCTTCCTTACTAGCGCCTAACTTTAAGAATAATCTTTCACGGTTTTTAATCCATAATGAGGCAAGAGCGAACACTAAGAAGATAATTGGATTACGTGTGGCAAAGAATGGATAGAAATAGAAAGGCAATGTGAGACTACCAAAGCTCGCCATAACTTTTAAGACATAAGAAATAGCAACAAAGGCAAGTGGGAATATCATGAATAAACGGAAGATAATTAACTTCTTACCAGTAAACACTTTATTCGGTGAATAATTGAGGAAGAAATTAAATAAAGAGAAGGCAAATAAATCGGCAAAAACGTTAACTTGGACACGTTTTGCTAATAAATCTGTAGTAAGTTCAGACATCTGAGTTTGATCAATACCAAGTTGAACAAATAGGCCGTTTATATATCTAAGGTAGAAAAGACATACGCCTAAGGCTATAGCAAAGAAACCCGCTCCATAGATAGTTATAAAAGCGGAATAACTACGTTTACGATTAAGCACTAAACCAAAAGAAGCCACGATAAATAAAGGTGTGGCAATTGAAGCTAGGAAACTAAACAAGCCCTCTAAAGTATCTCCTAATGGATTCCATTGTATTAAAGAATCTGAAACACCATTAAGAAATGCGAGTTGTCCAATAGCGATAAGAACCCAGGCGATAATTCTTAAAACACGATAAGAAATCGGACCTTGGTATTTGATATCGTCAGGACGAATCAACCTGTTTTTAAGTTTTTGCTTTCGAATTTCCCTTTTTTCAGAACGAGTTAAATGCTTTTTCTTTTCTGGTAACACTTCTTCATTCATGACTTCATTTTAATGATGTTTTAACTTTAATTAAAGATTATTCTATTGATGATCGTTTAAACATTTCTTTAATTGTTCTATGGTGATTTGCCCATTTTTATAGAGCTCCACTACTTTTTCATAAGGGATATTGTTATACCAGGAATAATAAAAGAACATGATATCCATTTCAGTTTTGTTTTCTATTTCTTCGGCCTCTTTGCGGTTTTGTTCTTCTTCTTTCTTTTCAGCATCCACTGCGGCGATATAGGCAGCGCCTAACGCTAGGTACATTAATGTTTCAAACATAATTAAAGATTATTGTGCTTATAATGAGCGTCAGTTCTAAACACGGTTTTCCTTTCTTCTAGACAATACGCTAGCATCACTGATTCTATGATATCTTCTGTCATTATGGATTTATCCATATAGACAATATATTCATCTCTTAATGTATCGTAGATGACCCTACCTCTTGGGTAATTGCCATAGTCACCAGGTATTCCAAGACTATTGAAATAATCAAAATGAGAGATAGGATCGTTACAGAACCTTTCATCATTTTTAAAGTCTTTAACCGCTACACTGTGAGTATAGAGTTTCTTATTAATGTAAAAGAAAGGACCCACTAAAGAGATGTTTGGTTCTTCTGTGTTATAACCGTTCAGGTTTTTATTATTTTGAATAGACTCTATAAAGTCTTTTTCTATTCCGTGTGATTCTAGAAGTATTTCCTCTGATTCAGATAATCTATGTCTATTAGTTAGGTTATCTATGATAATCTCTGCTGTTTTTTCATCAACATCGTAAATCAAAGTTAGTGTTTCATAGAGTTCTTCTTTGGTTTTTATTTCTTCACAAAAAGCCATTTTAATATCCTCTTATTTTTCTCTGCATAATATAAATAACATGCAAAGTAGGACACAAAATGGCTGTTTCTTTAATTTGCCGCTTTT
>JAEEGK010010271.1_pt1 | contig 21626 bp, 11 predicted proteins | sample 8958771 | NCBI WGS metagenome assembly JAEEGK01 (sample SAMN16246547, study PRJNA631951) | gut metagenome | biome: gut microbiome; feature: rumen; material: SC-attached | host: Bos | place: Iran: Karaj | collected 2018-10 | reverse complement strand
CAAAATAATTTCTTTAATATTGATAATGATAAAATGAAAATAATTAAATATGACAAAGAAGAAAAATTTGATAAAAAAATAATGACTTCTACTATGCCTAGTTCTGAAAGATTAGATGATTTGAATTCTTTAAATAAAAAAACAAATAATTTAAATGTTAATAATTATAATTCAAATATAATAACAATAAATAGTGATAATGATATTAAAATGAATATAAGAAAAAGAAATTGTGATTTACAAAAATTTTTAAGCTTTACTGAGAATATTTCTAATCAAAATTCTTTAATTAAAAATCCTATTAAAAAAAAATTTTATAAAAAAAGTTTAAAAGAAAAAATGCTTAATTTAAATATTAATAATTCGAAAATATCAAATTATCATAAATATAAATTTAAAAATAATCGAATTAAATCAAATCATAATTATAAAAGTATAGATTTTAATAATAAAAATAATAAATTTGTAAAAATTTATGAAAATAAAATTATTAATAGTGATAGTATAAAAAATAATAATGATAATAAAATTAATCTTAAAGATAATAAAATTAATAATAATGATAAAAATATCGAAATCAAAAAATTAAATAAAGATATTATATTATTAGGTTATAATAATATAATTAATAAAGAAAATGAAATGATTCTTTTATTAGATAAAATAGATAATAATGATTATAGCTATTATAAAGGAAGTTTTAAATCAAATTTTGATGAGAGTGATTTACAATTAAAAACAAACAATCAAGAATTAATTGAAGAAAAATTAAAAATGTTAAAAGTAAAAATTGATCACATAAATTAAAATTAGTGTATATATAATTAATCATTTTTATCAATTTTTTTTCAAATTCCTTTTTTTATTATAAAAATATATAAATAAATATAAATAGTTATTATATATATATAAAAAGTATTAAACTTTAAAAATATATTTCTATTTTTTTTAAAAATTATTATAAATATAATTTTATTTAATTATCTTAAATTTGATTTATTTTTTGGCAATGGACTCGTTGTCAACTAAAAATTATATTAAAAATAAATTAATAGAAGAACAGTTTGATATATCATTAGATATTCAAGAAAACAATAAAAAAAATGAAAAAACTGAATTTAACTATTATAATACAAATATATTAAATAAACTTTTTTTCACTTGGTCAAAGAAAGCAATATCAATTTCAAATAAAAGAAAATTAAAAATAAGTGATATTAATGATTTACATGAAGAACAAAAAACAAAAATTCATATAAATAAACTTATGAAAGAGTGGGAAAAATATTATAAAAATAATAAAGAAAAATATCCTTTATTAAAATCAATATTTATGATTCACTATACTGAAATTATTATATTATTTCTAGTTGATATTTTATTAATTCTTTTTCAATATATTTTGTTATATTTTTATCGTCAAATATTAAATCATTTTTCTTCTGGTGATTTTAATTCTACTAATTTAGAACAGTTAAATAATTTATCATTAATAGAAAAGATAAAAAATTATCAATTCGATATTTATACATGTACATTTATATATATTTTTTTTAAAATATTATCACCAATAATTTCTTTTTATTTTGATTTTAGAGATTTTATTTTAAGAGAAAGAATAACTAACCAAATGATTGCTTTAGTTTATGAAAAAATATTAAAAAGAAATTATACAAATTCAAGTAAAGAAGAAGGAGAAAAAATTAATTTAATTCAAATTGACTGTGAAAAAATAAGTTATTTATTTTTGGTTGGACCAAGAATTTTATCTATGCCAATACGTGTCTTTATTGCTTTATTTTTATTATTTCAATTTTTTGGAAAGAAATTTATTTATACTTTATTAGTATTGCTTATTTTACTTATTTTTGTTTTAATTATGCAAATTTTATATTTAAGAAATATAAAAGATATTTTAAAAACAAAAGATGAAAGAATGAAAATATTAAGTTATGTTTTTCATATTTTAAAATATATAAAAATTAATGGTTGGGAAGAAGAATTTTCAAATAAAATAAAAGCAAAAAGAGAAATTGAATTATATTACATTAAAAAGAAAATGAATATAGGTTTATTTAGATATTTATTTAATGCAAATATCCCTTTAATTTTATTAATGGTAACAATTGGTATTTATTTATATTCAAATAATGAATTAGAAATAACAAATATTTTTACTGCATTTCATTTAATTAATTCATTAACAAATCCTTTAATGAGTATTCCTTCATTTTTAAATGGATTTTTCACTAATTTAATTTCAGTATCTAGATTAGAAAAATTTTTAAAAACAAATGAACATGATTACACAACTCATGAAAATATTAAATCATTAATAGAAGAAAACATAATAATAAAATATGACAAAGCAACATTTGGTATTAATATAAATGAAAATAATGAATATAATAAAGATGAAAATAAAGAAGAAAATAATGAAATAAAAAAAAGAAAAAAATCTTATCCAGGAATTCCAAATGAAATAAAATTACTTTCAAATATTTCATTTACAATTAAAAAAGGTGAATTTATAGGAATTTTAGGAACTTATGGTTCAGGAAAAACAACTTTATTAAAATCAATATTAAACAATTATAAATTAATTGAAAGTTCTTCTCCAATAATAATTAATGGTAAAATTTCATATGTTCCTCAAAATTTATGGTTAATGAATGACACAATTAGAAATAATATTTTATTATATAATAAAATGAATTATGAAAAATATAATAAAATTATTAATGCTTGTCAATTAAATTATGATTTTGAATTATTACAAAATGGTGATTTGACTGAAATTAATTTAGGAGGAAATAATTTAAGTGGAGGACAAAAACAAAGAATTAATATTGCAAGATGTATTTATAATGATGCTGATTTATATTTGTTTGATGATATTTTTTCTTCTATTGATAATAAAGTTGCTAAAAGTATTTTTAATGAAATTTTTAATATTTATCTTAAAGATAAAAGTAGAGTTTTAGTTACTAATGAAATTAATAATTTATCATATGTTGATAAAATTATTTATTTAGAAAAAGGAGAAATTATTTTTTATGGTAATTATGAAGAATTTAAAAAGAAATTTGGAGAAAAATTTTATATTAAGAATAATCATTATATTAGTAGTAAATCAAAAGATAGTGATTTTATGGAAGAAAATAATATTGAAAATGGAAAAAGTAATAATTCAGATAAAAGTAGTAGTGACAGTAATAGTAATAATAATGATATATTAAGAAAAATTAATAAAAAGAATAAAATTTTAAATTCAGATTATGAAAAATCAAATGTTACTTTACCAAAAATTGAAATGTTAAATCCACTTCAAGAAAATGATACAAAAAATATATTTGCCAAATTTTCACTGAAAATATATAAAGCCTATATTAAATTACAAGGCGGTTATATTATATTTATGATATTATTAATTTTTATAATATGTTCAAGATATTTAAATTCATATAGAACACTTTTTATAACAACTTGGTCAAAAAGTAGAAAAATGATAAAACAAAAAAAAATACCTTTAGAAAAACAAACAAAAGACAATTATAATAATTTTTACATTTATTTAATACTATCTTTATATAGTATAATCTTAAATTTTATAATTGAATTTATTTTAACAAGAATGTATATTTTTTCTCAAAGATATCTTCATGAAAATATGATTAATAAATTTTTAAGAGCACCTATTAATTTATTTCATGATTTAGTTCCCTTTGGTCAAATTATCAATAGATTAACAAAAGATATTTCAGTTATTCAAGGAATAATAAAAGTAAATACAATATTCATTAGAACAATTTTTGCTTTATTTTCTTCAATTTATATTTGTTTAAAATTTAATAAATCATTTTTATTTATTGCTCCTTTAATTACAATAATTGACATTTTTATATCAACTTTTTATTATAGTTGTGCAAGACAAATTCAAATATTACAAAAATCATCTTATTCACCTATATTAAATGTTTTAAGTGAGTCAATATTAGGAATAGAAATAATAAGAACAGCAAATATAGAAATAAATTCAAAAAATAAATTTTATAAGAAATTAGATTCTCATTTAGGAACATTAATTTATTCAAATGGAACAAGAAAATATTATAATATAAGATTAAAATTTATTTCTTTATTTTTTTTAATATCAATATTACTATATATAATATATTATAAAGAAGATTTTACAGCACAAGCAGTTGGTTTAATTTTACAATATACTGAAAATTTTAATATGAAATTATCTAAAGTTTTAAGTTTTTTTATAAATATAAAATCATCAATGATAAGTATTGAAAGATGTGAATCAGCTTTAAATACAAAAAGTGAGAAAAATCCAAAAGAAAATGAAGAAATAAAAATAAAAGATAAAATTTGGCCAAAAAAAGGAAAAATTGAATTTATAAACTTTTCAGCAAAATATAGACAATTTACACCTTTAATTTTAAAGAATATAAATATTAAAATAAATCCAGGTGAAAAAATAGGAATTGTTGGAAGAACTGGAAGTGGAAAAACAAGTTTAATTAATGCACTTTTTAGAATAATTGATGGTTTTGAAGGAGAAATTTTAATAGATGATATTAATATAAATAAATTAAATTTAGATTTTTTAAGGCAACATTTAACAATTGTAACACAAGAACCTTTTTTATTAGAAGGAACTTTAAAAGAAAATATTGATCCCTTAAATAAATATTCAGAAAATGAAATTATTGAAATTTTAAATAATTTTTGTTTATTTAATGAAATTCAAAATAATTATAGAAGATTAAGAATAGAAATAAAAGAAAATGGAAATAATTTATCTATTGGAGAAAAACAATTAATTTGTTTTGCAAGAGCTGCTTTAAAAAAAAGTAAAATTATTATTTTAGATGAAGCTACAAGTTCTTTAGATATTAATACTGAGAAAATTATAAGTAAAAATATGGATATTTTATTTAAAGATTGTACTGTTATTATGATTGCTCATCATATTAATATTGTTAAAGAATGTGATAGAATATTTGTTGTAGATAATGGAGAAATTATTGAAAATGGAATTTATGATAATTTATTAAGTAATAAAAAAAGTAAGTTTTATGAATTATATTCTGAAATTCAACTTTAATTCATAATTTTATTTTTTTTTCTTTGTGAAAAATTTTGATTTTTGGCATATCGAATATATAAATTTTTGTGTTTAATAAATTTTAAATAAAAAAAATAATTTAAATTATTTTCTTTATAATTATTATATTTTAATTAATTTATTTTTTATTAATTTAATATTATTATTTTTTAACAAATATTTATTTAATTAAATTATGAATTTATTATGTAGAAAAAAAAATAATAGAAAACGTCTTTATATCTCATTAAAAAAACAATAAAAAAATTAAATTTAGATATCTCTAAAACAAATAAAATGTTAAACAAAACATAATAAAATAATACATTATATTTTAATTCTAATTTTTATCTTTTTAAATCATTCTTTAATGAAAAAATTATTATTTTTTAATATACCATATATAGTGAAAGTATCATATAATTATATCTTTTTTTCACACTTATATATTTTTCTCTTCAACATCTTAAATAAACATATTTACTCCATAATAAACAAAAAAATCCAATTTCTCAAATTTAGTATACTCAAAAATATCTTTTAAATTATTTTTAATTATTTTATATTATATTAATTCCTATTTAAGCTAATAGTTAGAAAAAAGAATAAAAATTAAATTTAAATGTCAATTCAAAATAAAGAATCACAAAATATAATTAATGTTCCAATTCGTTATAATGGAATTAATGACTCAGTAGAAATAGATAAAGAATCAACTATTAATCAATTAAAACAAAAAATTATTGAAAAAAATAAATTAAAAATTGAACCAAAAGATTCAAGAATTATTATTAAAGATAGATATAATGTTAAAGTTCTCTTTGTTGAAAATGACTTAGAAAAATATGATAATATGAAAATATCAAGTTTCTTCATTGATGGAAATAATAAAATTAATTTACAAATTAAAAATCCTGGTGAAAAATTTGAAGATTTTGATTTAAATGATACTTTTATTTATGTTTTAAAATGGAATGATTGTTACAAAGATGGAATTGACAAAAAAGATTTTGTTAAAATTAAAATTAATAAAAGAATGAATTATGATGCAGTTTCTAAATTAATAAAAGATAATTTAAAAATTCCAGCAGAGAAAAAAATTCTTATATTTAAAAAGAAGGAATATTCAGTAAATAATTATTCATTAATTGAATATAAAAGTGATTCAATTGGAAAAGAATTTTTCAATGATGGAATGGTTAAATTATATGTAGAAGAAAATGTAAAATTAGATGATAGTAAATTTTCAAAATTATTTGAAAATCAAACTCCAAAAATTAAAGTCATATTTAATAATCCAATTCCTGAAAATGAACTTATAAAAAAGAAAAAAATCACTATTAAAGATTATAAATTTAACAACAAAATTGAAATTAATCCAAAAAGAAAAATTAATGAATTAAAAGAAGAAATTAGTAAAATTATTAATGTTCCTATTGAGAAATTTATTATTAAGAAAAATAGTCATAATGGGAATCAAATTAGGAAAATGGATTCTTTAATTATTAATTATGGATCAAATTGTCTTACTTTATATGTTCAATTAGTCAAATAAATTTATATAGATTATTGATGTTTAGATTCTTTTATATATTCTTAATTTTTAAATTATAAATTAAATATATCAGTGTTTATTTTATATAAAAAATATTCCATTTTATAATTTTTTTTATTTATTATTAAATATTATATTTTCTTTAATTAAAATTTATTTTAACATTATTTTTTATTTTTTTCTCTATAATTTTTTTCTAACATTTTTGATTGATTTATTAATATCATTAATAAATCTTTCATTAAAAAATTTTTCTTCTTTTCATTTTCTGAATTATTAACTAAGAATAAATTCTTTATTTCATTTTCTTTCCCACTATTTGACATATTATTATTTTTATTTAATGTATCATTCAAATTTTGTTCAAAATTATTCATATAATTTTCAATAGAATCTTTTGGTTTATTTTTTATAATTAAATTATTATTTTCTTTCTTTAAATAATTTAAATTCCTTTCTAATTCATTTCTTTGATTATTTAATTCATTAATAGTATTTTCTTTTAAAATCATATTTTGATTTTTTTCATTAATTTCATTTTTTAATTTTACAATTTCATTATTTTTGTCATTTAACTCAAGTTTAATGAAATTAATATCAGATTCAAATTGTTTATTTTTCAACTCTAAAGTTTCATTTTTTCTTTGTAAATTACTATATTCTTGAATATAAAAATCAACTTTTTCATTAATAGCAGAATCCTCATTTTCACTTTTTATATTTTGAAAACTCATTTTTAAAAATATATTTTCTCTCAATAATTTCTCATTCAATTGATTTAATTCTCTAATTCTTTTTATATCATTACTAGAATTTTTTGAAAGTATTTTTAATGTAGAATTATTTGTTGAATTTTGTAATTGTAAAATTCTCTTTTCAGCATCTTCAATTTTTTTTTGTTTTTCTTCTAATTCTTCTATTAATTTTTTTTCATTTAAAGATAATAAATCATGTAAATTTTTATTTTCATCAATTTGACCATTAAATTCATTTATAAAAATGCCTTTTAATTCTAACTCATTTATTTTCTTTTTAATTCTCATATCTCCTGGAAATAATTCAAAAATATATTTTATTAAATTTAAAAATTTAGTATATATTAATTCATATTTTTTAAATTCTGTATTTAATTTATTATAATTTGTTGTTATAAATGTAATTTTTTTTAGGAGATCTTCTTTTTCATTTTTTAAAGCTTCATTCTCTTGAATTAGTTTATAATATTTTCTATTACATTCTTTAATTTCATTATTTAAATTTTCTTTTTCATTTAGAAGAATATTTAAATTATTTTCTCTATCTTTAAGTGAAGATAATAATAATTCATAATTTTTTTGAGTAATTAAATAACTTTTTTCTTTTGGTAATTTTGATTTTTGACAAGGTTTTAATGTTTTATTATTATATTTATATGATTCAGGAATTATAATTTTGTTACTTTTGTCTAATTTATATTCAAAAAATCCAGTATCAATATATTTATTTTTTTCTTTATCATTTGTTATATCTTTATATTGCAATAATGGAGAATTTATAGTTTTATTCTTATTATATTCATAATATATTGAAGGTAATTTATGTATTTCTGAATTTAATCCACTTGGTTCATTTAATTTATAGTTTATTTTTTTCTTCCTTATTGTTGTTTCTGGTGTTCTATATCTTCTTTTATTTGTTTTCTGTATTATATTTTCTTTTTCAATTGTAATTTTTCTAAATTTACAATTATCTTTCATTTTTTTTTTGAAAAAATTATTTAATAATTTTTAGTTTATTTTTATTATTTTATAAAAATATTAATTTAGTTTTAAATATAAATTTTAAATTTTATTTTGAAATGTCAAATCAATATATAAATCAGAATTTAATCACTGTAATTCCAGGAAGTATAACAATTCAAAATTTTATTCCTGGAAAATTATTTAAAGAATCAATTGTAATATATAATACTTCAAATGTCCCAATAACTCTTAATTTATCTTCAAATGATAAATCAAAATTAATTTTAAGTGAAAATTTTATAAAATTAGGAGTTAATCAAGCAAAAAAAATATCAATCAATATTCAAGATAAAACAAAATATAATACTAATAATTTTCCAAATAATAAACTTTTATCTATTCATTTATCAAATGATTTAATTGATGAAAATTTTGAAATTTTTTTAGTTTATTATAAAAAGATAGAAAATGATAATTCATATGTGAATTTAAATAGTTATGAAGAAGAATATTTAAGACATGGAAGTTTTCATAATAATATAAAAGAAAAAGAAAAAGGAAAAGAAGAATTAATTCAAAATAAAATAAATCCAAATATTTCTGGTTTAAAAAACCAAAATGATAATTATATTTATTCATTTAATCAATTAAATTATCAAATGGAAAAATGTGAAAATTTAGAAATTTTAGGTTATGAAAATGAATATCAAAAAAATTCAAATCCAACAATTCAAGAATTAAATGATATTATTCAAAATTTACTTTTAAAAATGTCAGAAATGAAAGAAATAATTGATTCTTATATTACTCATAAAAATTATTTAAATAATAATTTAATGTTAGAATCAAATTCAGTTTTTTTTATTAGTGATAAAGCTATAAATAAAGAAGTAAATAATGAAAATGAATATATTGAAAATACTAAAAGAGAACAAGAAATGTTAAATCTACAAAATAAAAATAATTTATTATCTTTAGAAAATCAAACCTTAATAGAAAGAATAAATATACTTGAAAAAAAAATTTCAAATCAAAACCAAAATAATAATAATAATAAAATTAATAATAACGAAAATATTGAAAATAATAATTTTGAATGTGAAAATAATAATGAAATTACATTAAGTTTACCAAATAATGTTATTCCAAATCATGAAGAAAATACTTTTCAAAAACAAAATTTAGATTCCTATATTCCAAGTCAATTTTATTCTAAAGATAATTCCCAGAAACAAAGTATAAGTTACGATGATGAAATAAATTATAAATCAAATAATAATAATAAAAAACCTATTCAATAATTAAAGTATAATAAATTAAAAACAAAATTATAATATTAATTTGTTGAATAATTTTTAAACTTATTTTAAAATAATAGATATAATTAAACTTTATTTTTTTTCTCTTTTTAAAAATTACATCCTATAATAATATTAATATTTTATTTCACTTTTAAAAATATAAAATAGTATATATATATATTTTAAATCAATTAAATAAAAATTAAAAAATGGAACCATCTGATATATTTCAAAATACAAGTGGAATAAGTAATTATTATAATATGAATTTTAATGAAAGTCAAGCAATAAATGTTAATAATAACAATAATAATTTCTTCTTAGAAGATAATACACCAAATATAATAAATAGAACATTTCCATTATTAAATCAAAATGAAAATAATAATGAAGAAAATAATTCAATAAATCAATTAGAAAGTTATTTAAATACAACTACATTTTACTTTGATTCAATAGAAAATATATCATCAATTCAAAATGGGCATAATGATTTAAATAATAATTACAATGAAGAACAAAATGAAAATAATAATAATGAAAATAACGATAATTCAATTTCCTTAATTGATATTACATCAACAGTTAATTCTGCAGATATAAACATATCAAATATTGATAATAATAATCACATAAACTCAAAAAAAATAAAAGATACATCAAATTTAAAATCAAAAATAAGTTTAAATTCTGAATTTATAAAAGAACAAAAAATTAAAAGAAGAAAAAGTATGGAAAATCTTTCATATAATAAATTTTATACATTTAAAAAAAGTTCACAATTTAAAATATTAGAATCAACATATTATAATGCAAATAAATTAAATATGATTAAAAATGAAGGTAAATTTGACTTTGAAAGTAATGATGGAAGTGAAATTTGTAGACAAACTTTACAACAATTAGAACAATTAATATTAAGTTTTAATATAAAAATATCAAATAGAGATTATAGAAAAAAATTTACAAAAGCTTATATTTTTTTATATCAAGATAATTCACTTGGTTATTTAACAGAAATATTAGATTCTGCTCAAGAAGGAACTCCTTACTTATTTGTAAATGGAGAAAAATATATTTTTTCTAAAGAAGTTATTGAAAGAGGAAATCAATTATTTGTTTCTTTTTGTTCTCTTATTATGTTAATTACTGATGATGTTAATTTAATATATGATGAAATTATTTTTGATGATATTAAATTAAAAAATATGATTAATGATTTAAAAAATTGTTTATGTGAATTTGATAAGAAATGGACTATGTATGAAGAAAAGTATATTATGGAATTAATTTATATTGAAAAAATTTCTAGAAGATTTATTTATGAAGGAATTAAATTAGAAAAAGAATTATCATTTTATGAAAATAGAGCAAATATAAAAGGTAAAAATTTAATTAATAATTGTGAAAATGATAAAGAATATAATGATTTAAGAGAAAAATTTATAAAGACAATAAATTATTTAAATAAAATAGCAAATATAAATGGAAAAGGAAGAGATGATTTTGATATTAATATATTATTTCAAAGTGAAAAAGTTTTAAGAACAGTAACAGAAGTACAATCAATAAGTTTAAGAAAATTAGCAAATAATGTTAAAATTACTTTAAATGATTTAAGATTTTTATTTAGGAAATATAATTTAAATATTGAAGGTGTTGATCCTCAATTATTAAATAATCCTGAATTAGTTAGTAAATTATATAATTTTGAACAAATTTGGGAAAAGGGAAAAATTTATTTATGTAATAAAAGAAAATATAATCAATTAATGATATTTAATAAAATAATTGAATTAATTAATGCAAAATATAAAGGGAAAAATATTGGTGCTTTAATTGAAGAAAGTGATCCTAAAATTATTATTATTATTCCTGCTGTTTTAATTTTAAGAAGTATTGATAATCATAATTATGATATTATTAAAGATTATATTTATAATTTTAAAAAAGATAATATTTTTATTTCTGTTAAAGAAACTATAAGGAAAGTTTATAAAAAAATTAAAGACCCTTATTATGCTTATAATTTATTTGAAAAATTACTTTTATTTAATGAAGAAAAAGAAGAAGATGAAATTGTTAAAGAAATGGAGAAATATATTAATTTAGATGAGATTAAAGTCTTTATTAAAAATATTAAAACTTTAAGTATTAATATGCAGAGAGATAGACCTAGTGAATGGAATGAATTTTTTCAATTAGCAATGGATATTTGAAACAATTAATTAAGTTTAATTTTATAATTATATCTTCAAATATTTTTTTTCGTTTCAAATATGAGTTTGGATAATGTATGAATATAATTAATTATTAGTACATATATAAAAAATATATAAAAATAATATATTTTAGTATTAAATTCATATAAATGATATGTCGATTATATAAAATAAATAATATATTTTTTTTAAAACAAGGACATATTAAATTATAATATTTCAAAGATATAATATAATAATATCCAAAAAAAGTAAATATTTTGTTTCATTATAATTATATAAATAATTTATAAATTCTCTACAAATAAATCATATAATATTTATAATATAGTAAATATAATTTGATATAAAACTCTTTTGACAAGTTAAGATGATACAAATAAGGAAAGAATCATTAAGAAAACTTAACATTATACAAAAATAAACTTTTTTATCACAATTAAAAAATCCAAAACAAATTCATATATTTCAAATAAAAAAAATAAAAAATGAAAAAAAAAAATAAATTTATCATCATTCAAGACAATCAAAAAACCACCCAATTTTATTATTTTGATAATACTACTTTTTTTTTTAAATTAATAATATTTTCTTGATCACTTTTTTTATCACTAGCAGTACTTAAATTCATACATTCATTAGAAGATTCATTTTTTTTTTTTTCATTCCAATCATAAAAAACATTATCAAAAGTCACATTAACTTCTAATAAACTACTTAATTCTCCTTTCATCATATCATAATCAGGAATACCATCAAAATGTAAACTTCTAACATATTCTAATAAACATTCAAATTCTTTAGGTAATTTTTTAAATAATTTCTCGTTTGAAATATTCATTTTAACTTCTAAAATTTTTTGATATTTCTCAGTTTTATTTTTTGCTTTTAAATTATCCCAAGGCAAATTTCCATTAAATAAATAAATTAAAGTATAAATCATAGATTCTAAATCATCTCTTCTACTTTGTTCAATCCCTAAATGTGTATATACTGAAGAATATTTTGCAGTTCCTACTAAAGTTTTACCATCTTTATAAGGAATATGTTCTCCATTTTTTGGATTACGAAATCTTTTACTTAAACCAAAATCAATAATATATATTTTATTTTTTTTATTTAATCCAATTACAAAATTTTCTGGTTTAATATCTCTATGAATAACATATGCTTTATGTAAATTTTCTATAATATTAATCATTTGAATACCTAAATTTATTATTGTTTTTATTGTAAAATGTCTATTCATTTGATTTAAAATATTTTCTAAATTTGGACCTAATAATTCCATTAATAAGAAATAGTAATCATTTAATTTTATTGAATAATAATATTGAGGAATTCCTTCTGAGCCTTGTAAATATCTTAATAAGGATGTTTCATATTTTAATTGAGGATTTAAATTATTTTTTAATTTTTCTACTTTTATTGCTATTAATTGATTATTTTGCTTGTTTTGACCAAGAAATACTTCACCAAATGCACCACTTCCTATTTTTTTTTGCTTATATAAGAAATATTTATTTCCTATATTTAATGTGTTTTGGAGAACCTGTTTTTGAACGTTCATTTTTTTATTATATTTTTTATATTTTAATTTTATTTTTTGGTTTTGTTATATATTATTTATTTATATCTTTTTAAATTTTCATATTAGAGAATGTGTATTTTTTATTTGTTATACACTTTTATTTTTTTTTTATTTGTTTTTTATGTTTTTTATTAAATTGTTTTTTTTATTTTTTTTTTTGGATTTCTATATAAGTGATATGATTTATCATTTATATTTAATTTAATTTTTTTTTATTCACATATAATAAATTAATAATTAAAATAAAAATTAATATAATATATATTAAAAAAAATGCAAAAAATTTAAAAATAAAAATCAAATACATAATTAAAACTCAAATAATAAATAATAAAAATATTTCTAAAAAAAATTAACCAAAAATAAACTCAAAAAACCAGATTAAACCATTATAATAACATTTAATTATCAAAAGTATCTAAAATACACATTTTAGCTTGAATAGAATTAATAAGTAAATTTCCAACTTTTTTTCCTAATTTTGGATTTTTACTAAAACCACCATTAACAACTAAAACTCTTTCATTATCAACAGCTTTTTTTTCTAATAAATCAGCTTGAAATTTAACATTTTCTAAATTATCTTGTAAATTTCCATTTTTATCTTTAATCATTTTATTCCATTTATTATTAGTAACAATAGTATTTTCATTATCACTATTTATTTCAGTTTTAACATTTAATTTATTGATAACATCAGGTAAATAATCTATTTTTTGATTAGGAATTTCAATTTTTTTTTCAAATTCAGTTGATAACATTATTCTTTTTGGTTTTTTTTTTAAAGCCTTTTGTAATTCAACTGAAGTTCCTAATGGATTTTCATTATCAATTTCATCTAATTTTAATTCCCAATTATATCTTGATGGTTTATTTGGATCTCTTTTTTTAAGTAATATTCTTTTTTTTTTATTTGTTAACATTGTATAATGTTTTATTTCTTTATCTTTTCCATCTGCTTTTTTTATATTTTCTAATCTTTCTTTTATCTTTTCTTCATCTTTTTCTGGAATTTTTATTTCTTTTAATAATTTTTCTCTTTTTTTTTGTTTTTCTTTAAAATCATTTTCTTCTTTTTTTTTATCTTCTTCAATTTGATGTGATTGATATAATGCATATGCACTAAATTTACTTTTAAATTCTGGTATTTTACTTTTATTATTTTCCCATTCTCTCTTTTTTTCTTCTATTTTTTTTTCTGTTTTTTCTTGTTGCTTTTCTGATAATTCTTTTTGTATTTGTTTATATGAACTCATGCCTTTAAATTCTGCAAAGTCAATTAATTGTTTTTTATGATTTTCTTCACAATATTCTTTTAATACTTTTTCTATATATTTTTTTTCTTTATTTTGATATTTTTTTAACAATTCTTTAAAATAATATTTATTGTTTTTTATATTAAAATATTTGTTCTCTTCTTCTAATTTTTTTAAAATTTCTTCATCTTTTTGTTTTATTTCTTTATATTTTTCTTTTGCTTTTCCTATTTCTTCCAATTCTTCTTTTACTCTTTCTTTTACTTTATTTTTTTTCTTTTCTTCTTTTTTTTTCTCTCTTAAATTATATCTTTCAATATTTTTGTGGTATTTTTCTTCATTTTCTTTAAAAACTTTTTCATGTTCTTCATGTTGTTTTTTAAATTTTCTTAATTTTATTTGAACTATTTGAGTATCTCTTTTAAAATTATCTAAAAATTTTTTTATTTGTTCATCTTTATTTAATTTACTTTCTTCAAGAATAATATTTTTTATTTGATAATCAATTTGGCATATTCTTTCATTTATAGTAGAAACATCTCTTCTTAATTTTTTTAATTCTTCTTTTTGTATTGATTCATCAATTTTAGATGAATTATTATTTTTTTCAGTTTCATTTTTTAAAAAAGCTTTTTGATTTTCAAGTTGATTTAATTTTTCATTTAATTTATCTTTTTCATCATAATATTCTTTTAATTTTTTTAAGTTTCTCTTAGTTAAAATAGATTGTTCTAAATTTTTTTTAATTTTCCCATCATCATTTTTTTCAAGTAATCTTTTAATATTTTCATCATTTGGAATATCTCTAATTGAAACTTGATTATCTTTCATATCTTTATGAACATCAGTTAAAGAATTTCCTAAATTACTTGAAATACTATTTACTATAGTATTACTAATATTCATTTTTTTTAATTTATTCAAAAGATATTTTTCAATTTCACTTGGTTCTGTTTCTCTTTGATTCTCAATTATTTCTTCATGACTTTCATTGTGAATATCTCCTTCTAATTCTTTTGATTCATCTAATTTTGGAGGATTTTTATCTTCTAATTTTTCTTTTTCTACATTTGGTGATGTTTTTGATTTTGCACTCATTTTTATTTATAGTTTTTTTTTTTTTATTTATTTAGTTTTTTATTATCAATTCTTTTTATGTTGATTTTTTAAATTTTTTAAAAGATTTTATTTTATGATTTATTGAAAAATTTTTTTTTATATTTATTAAATTCAATTAAATCATGAAGAGTTTGATTAAAGTAAATTCTTTGAAAGAATTTAGAAATATTCAAACAAATATTAGAAGAAAAACTTATCCTGCTACTATTGTTAAAAAAAATAATTCTCAAAGTGATTTAATCAATAAAGAAATAAAATCATTAGAAATTTTATCAGGGATTATTAAATCTTATCAAATTGAATATTTAAGTTCAAAACAATTAGATAATAATTATAATGCTTTAATCAAATCTTTAATTATTTTTAAAAATACTTTGAATAAATCATTAAAGGAACATATTGAAGAACAAAATTACTTATATTTAAAAGTAAAATTAAAATATTTATAATTTAATTAGAATGTTAATACTATGAAAACAATAATTGAAAAAAATGAAGATAATGAAATAAAAATATTTGAAATTAAACAAATAAAAGATTTAAATTTTAAAATAAAATATGAAATTGAAAAAATAAAAAATATAAATAAAAAAATACAAGAGCATATTAATTTTTTAAACAATATAGATTATTTCCAGGAAGAAATAAAAGAAATTTATTGTAAAAATAGTAATGAAATTTCAGAAGCAAAAACAGAATTAAAAAATGAATTAAATAATTTAAGAAAAAAATATAATTTTTTAAATACAAAAATAAAAGAAGAAGAAAAAGAAACAAATGAATTAAAGAGTAAATTAGAGAATGTAAAAAGTATTTTACTAAATGGGAATTTTTATAAAAAATATATTGACTCAGATAATGTAATTGACGAAGCTTCAGAAAATAAAGAAATTAGTCAATTTAATATAAGTAATAATAATGTTTTAGATTCAAAAAGAAATGAATCTAAATTTTTAGAAGATAGTATTGAGAAAAAAGAAAAAAATGTTTTTTTAAAATCAATTTTAAATAATGAAAATAAGCAGTTAAATCTGAATATAAATTTTAATATTAATTTCAATAATACGAAAAAAAAAATGTCTTTAATTGAAAAAAAGAATTTTCAAAAGGTTAATGTTGGTTTTAAAAAAATCAAATAAATAAATATAATTCTGCTCGTATTATTTATGCAGAAAATTTACAATTTTAGTTATCTTTATAAAAGAATGTAGTATTAGTATATATATTTTAATAATAAATGAGTTTTTTGATTTATTGTAAATTTTATATTTCTTTTTTAATTTTAAATAAAGAATAGAATATTATTAAATAAGTAATTATTTATATTTAAAAATTATTAAAATATAAAATAATAGTATAAAAATAAAACATAAAATAATTACCACTATATTAATTTGATTTAATTTGAAGTTGAAATGCAACTTTTAATATAAGAATAACTAGTTTCAATACTTGTAATTGAATCTTTTTCAATTATTATTTTAAGTTTATTCATTATAGAACTTTCATGTACAAAATTACTGTTTTTTAAATAATCATTTAATTCATAAATTAATCTATCTTTTTCAATAATATCAGAATCATTTATTTCATCAATTATATCTTCATAAATATATTTTGACAATTTAATATTGTCATTAATACTCATTATTAAATAATTAAAAGCTTCTTTTTTTAAATTATTTTTTAATGATGAATTTATTATTAATTCATATAATAACTTATCAGGTTTTATCTTAGTTGAATTTATCATTGAATCAAAAATTTTTAAACCTTCATTTATTTTATTATTATTTATATTTGTTTTTATAATTAATTGATATGGAATTATATTCATTTCATTTGTATATTTTGTTTTCATTTCATTAAATATTTTTTCACATTTTTTTAAGTTTTTTTCTTTAGAATATAAAGTAAGCATATTACCATATGATATTATAGATGGTATTTTTAATGAATAAAAAATTTCATTTGCTTCTTCATAAAAATTTCCTTTGACAAAACTTTCAATAAACAATTCTAATACACTATTTTCAATTTTATTTTCCTTTTTTATTAAATATAAATTTTTGATTTCATTATATTTTTTCATTTTTTGAAAAGTTTTGATTAATAATTTAAGAATTTCTTTGTCAAAATTTAATTTTTTGATTTTATTATAAATATTCATTATTTCATCTAATTTTTTTTTCTGAAATAAAATATCTATTAAAAATAAAGTAGAAATATTGAAATAATATTCATTATTTGGACATTCTTTTAAAAGTAAATCAAAATAATAAATACTTTTATTCAAATTATCTATCTTTCCATAAGCAATAATCAAATTACTTAATAAAAACGCATTCAATTTAATTAAATTTAATTCATTTTCAATTTCTTTTATACAAAATTGAATTTTTTCTAAATCTTCCTCTTGATTGTATTTAGATAATAAAATAAGATAAGTAATTTTATTAATTTGATTATATTGTTTCATTGAATCAAATTGTAATTCAGAGTCTGAAAATCTATTTATTTTAATTAAACATTCTAAAATTGTGTTTTGAATTGATATTGTCATTTCTCCTCCTTTTTTTTCATATTCTTCTAAAAGATTCCTTAAATTTAAATCAAAATCAGAAATATTTTTTTCATTTATTAAGTCTAAAATCTGTTTTTCAATTTCTTTTTCTTCTTTTTTTTCATTTTTTTTTACATTTATTTCTTTTTCTTTCTCATTATTCAATTTTATAATAGAATTCTTATTTCTTTTTAATATAACAAACCCAATTATAAAACATAATATAAAAGTAAAGGTAAAAATCATACATTCATAAGTTTCAAAATTAAAAATACTCATGATAAATATTATTATTTAATTAATTTAATTTTAATCGTTTATCATTTTCAATTTCTATAATTAATTAAAAAAAAAAAAAACAATTAACAAATTATTTAAAAAAAAATAAATAGTAATAAAAAAAAATTAAAATATAAATCAAAAAAAAATAAATAAAAAATAATTATAAACATATCAAAAAAAAAAAAAAAAAAAAATGGATTTCACCAAATATCTATTTCTCATTTTATTTTTGCTTACAATTACAATATCAAAAAAAGTAGAAAAAGAAGAAAAAGAACCAAATGTGTTTCTTTTAAAAACAAACTTAACAAAACAAGAAGTAGAAGAATTATTAAATTCAAATGATCAAAACACAACAAATAAAGAAAATCAAAGTGAAACTGAAAGTAAAAAACAAAAAAAAAGTGACGATGATGATGATGACGATGACGATGATGATGATGATGACGATGATGATGATGATAAAAAAAAATGTGAAGTTCATTGTCATTATCATTGTTGTGATCATCATAATGAAACACATAGTAAATCACATGATGAAAAAGGTAAAAAAACCCATGATCATTCTCATAAAAAACCAAAAAGTGATTTATCAAATGTTGAAGAAGTTTTACCAGAAGAAAATCCAGAAAGTTTAAATGCTGAAAATTTACCAGAAGAAAATCCAGAAAGTTTAAATGCTGAAAATTTACCTGAAGAAAATCCAGAAAGTTTAAATGCTGAAAATTTACCTGAAGAAAATCCTGAAAATGTTAATAATGGAAATTTACCTGAAGAAAATCCTGAAAATGTTAATGCTGAAAATTTACCTGAAGAAAGTAATCAAAATTTACCAGAAGAAAATTTAAATAATGAAAATAATTTAACTGAAGCTAATAATAATTTAAGTGATAATGTAAATAATACAAATGAAAATGTAAATAATGTTACTGAAGAAAATGTTGTTGAAGAAGTTAAAAATGTTACTGAAGAATTAGGAAATAATACAGAAGTTATTGAAGTTATTGATTCAAATGATAATATTACTCCTGATGCTAAAGCTTTATTAAAAGCTGAAAAGGAAAAAAATTCAAAAGAGAAAAAAGAAGGTAAGAAAGAAAAAAGTAAAGAAGGAAAAGAAGAAAAAAAAGGAAATAAAGGAAAAAAAGAAAAAAAAGAAAGTAAAGATGCTAAAAAGGAAAAAAATTTAAATCATAAAAAAAATCATCATGAAGTTGAAGTTACTGAATCTATTGATGATATAATAAATGAAGTTAATGATACTTTAAATGGAACTGTTTATCTTGAATTAGATAATGAGAAAAAAGATTCTAGTATTTTAAATTATTTACTTGGTATTTTTATTATTACTTGCTTTGTTGCTTTAATTATTATTGGAACTCAATATCAAAAATTTGTTGGTAAATTCAGTAATGATTATCAAAATGAATCTTTAACTAATTATCTTTTACTTGATTCTCTTAAAAAAGATGAAGATTATCCTTCTGTTACTGATTTTTAAAAATAAAAAGAGGAAAAATTTGAAAATTTTTTTGCTTTTTCAATGAGAAATTAATTTTTATTATTAACTTTAAAAAATATATTTTTAAAATTTTGAATTTTTTAAAAAATATTTTTTTTTTTTGATTTAAATTGATTTTTAAATGGATAATGAAAATGCATTAAAGAATCAACAAGAACAATATAATCAAATATTAAATTTGAAAAATGAAGAAATGAATGAATTTTTGGATAATATAATAAAAGAAAATTGTGCTTTAAAAAGACAATTAATATTAAATGAAATTGATATGACAAAATATAAAGAAATGTTATTTAATTCAACTACAAAATATTATAATTTAGAAACTGGGAATTTAAATGAGACAGATAAAAATTATTTTGAATCTTTAAGAAATATTAATTTAGAAAATGAAAAAAAATTAAGTGATATTCAAATTAAATATGAAATCGCCACTAGAAAAATATTAAATGAACATAATGATATTATTAATAATTTAAAGAAAAATAATCAAAATAATAATTTTGATAATAATTCAGTTAATATTAATTTACTTAAAAGTAAAATTGATTCTTATGAAAGTAAAATTAAAACTTTACAAGAAGAATTATTTAATAGTGAAAAATATTCTCAATTATTACAACAAAAATATGAAACTTTACTTCAAGAAAATAAAATGATTAAAAATAAAGTATTAGAAGAAAAAAATAATATTTTATTTTTAATTGAAGAATTAGATAAGAGAAATAAAGAAGAAATAAATAAAATAAATTTAAGGTTTAAAGAACAAAGTGAACTAATTACACAAACTTATATTTCATATAATAATAATGAAAAGAATAAAGAAGATTTTATTATTGAAAATATTTTATCAGAAAAAAATAATTTAATTGAAAAATGTAAAGAATTAGAAGAAGAGAATAATTCTTTAAAAGAAGAAAATAAAAAATTATTATCAGATAATCAAAAATATGAAAATCTAATATCATCAAATCAATTAGAAATCTCTTGTATTAAAAATATTAAAGAAGAATATGAAAAAAATTTAAAAAAATTTGAAGATGAAGTAATATTAAAAACAAATGAAAATTTAGAATACAAAAATGAAATAAGTCAATTAAATGCTAAAATAACTTCTTTAGAAAATAAAAATACAATATTATCAAATTCAATTAAAGAAGAAATTTCAAATATAAATAATAAAAATAAAACAATAATTAAAGATTTAAATAATCAAATATTACAATTAGACCAAGAAAAAAGAGAATTATTATTAAGTAAAGAACTAAAATCAAAAAAAGAAAACAATGACAAAACAAAATTAAAAGAATTAAAAAACAATATAAACACTTTAACAAAAGAAAACTCAAACTTAAAATATAAAATATCAGAATAT
>JAEEGK010010270.1_pt1 | contig 21626 bp, 11 predicted proteins | sample 8958771 | NCBI WGS metagenome assembly JAEEGK01 (sample SAMN16246547, study PRJNA631951) | gut metagenome | biome: gut microbiome; feature: rumen; material: SC-attached | host: Bos | place: Iran: Karaj | collected 2018-10 | reverse complement strand
GGATATTTAATACTTAATCCTTCTGTTCTTATACTAGTTCCTGAAGGTAATTCTATTTTAGATATTTTAGAAAGAATATATGATTTACCTTTATTTGCATTACCTATTACTCCTATTTTAATTATTTTTTCTTTTTTATATAAATTATAATTCTCTTCTCCTCTTTCATTCATTTTTATTTCCCATCCTTTATTAATATCTTTAATTGATTTTATATCAATTATTATATCATAAAAATCACATGATTTTTTTTTATTATTTAAATCAAAATTATTATCTTTCTCAAAACTATTATATGTTGAAATTTGTGATATATTATTCGAAAAACTCTCTTTTTCATTTAGATTTATAGATTTTTTAGTATAACTTATTAACTCTTTTTTTAATTCTTCTGCTTCTTCCACTTTTCTTTTATAATCATTATATAATAAAGTTTTTCTTTTTTTAATATCTTCTAATTTAATTTTTAATTCATTTATTTCATTATTTTTTTCTTCAATTTGAGATTTAAGTTCATTATTTAATGAATTTATTTTTTTTAATTGATTCTGAATTTCATTATTTTTTTCTTCAATTTGAGATTTAAGTTCATTATTTAATGTTTTTAATTGATTCTGAGTTTCAATTACTTTATCAATAAGTTCTGACTTTGTTAAATTTAATAATTTTTTATTTTCTAAATCACATTCACATTCTTCATTTTTATCATAATTAAAATATATTTCTTTTTTTGGAAAACATTCCTTAATTATTTTATAAGGAGTATCATTATAATCTGAATATATAATTCCATCTTCTACTTTAAGATAAAGTTTTAATTTACATGGACAATATCGGTTATTTTTTTTATGTAATAATTCTTTTAATTCTTTAATAGTTTTATTTTCAATATTATCTAAATTAAATATATTCAAAAGCTTAAATTCTTCTTTATATTCATTTATCTTTATCATGCTGCTTACAAAAATCTTATAATTTTGTGTTTGATTTCGTAGATTCATTTATTTTAATAGTGTAATAAACAAATAATTATATTTAATTAATTTCTTTTTTTATTAAAAAGATATTTTCCATATATCAAAATTTAAAATCTTTTATTTTTTTAAATAATAAATTTTTCTTAAAATCAATGAATCAAAATAATTATTTATATAATTATTTTTTTATTAATTTTTATTAAAATAATTCTTTACTTTAAATATTAGAATATTTAAATTTTTTAAATAATAAAACTGATAATAATATTAAATGTCAGAATTATTATATGATTGGTTAAATAAAAAAGTAAGAATGTTGCCAAAAATTGAAGAAATTAGAAAAGACTTTTCAACAGGATATAGATTTGGCGAATTATTAAATAAATTAGCTCTAATATCAAACTCTGACTTTAATAAAAATTATAAAGAATCAAACGATTATTTCATAATAAGAAATAATTATAAAAATTTTACCAAAGATATAAAAGAAAAATTAGGAATAGAAATAACAGATAATATGATAAATGAATTTGTAAATAAAAATTTAACAGCATCAGCAAATTTATTATATAAAATAAAAGTAACATTAAGAAATAAAAAAATAAATTTTGAACAAATAAGAACATTTGATATAAATGACGACATAGAATCAATAAAAAAAAAATTTTCTGAAATTGCATCATTTGGTTTAAATACTTTATCAGAAGATTTTGAAAGAGAAAGTACATTACCTGAAAATGAAAGATATAATGAGACTACTAATCCTTTAATTCTACAAACAAAAAAAAAAAAAATTCGATTTGCAGATCAAGAAAATGATAATAATATTAATATAGAAGATGATAATATTAATATTAAAAAAACAAAAAATCGAAATTCAATGGCAGAATTACCAGATGAATATATTGATGATATTAACAAAAAAATACATACTAGAAATAATTCACAAAATCAAATTGAAAATTTAAATATTTTAAAAATTTTAGATAATAAAAGTACAGAAAATTATCAAAAACATAGAAGACAAATTTCAGATATTTTATCTACAAATAGTACATTTAAAACTTCAATTTATGAAGATACACAAAAACCAATAAAAGAACTTTTTGATTATAGATTTTTTGGAGGAAATTTATATAAAATGGGTTTTGTTATTGATATGGAACAATTAAAATTTTTAAATGGTACAATTAATCATGATATGACACAAGATACTATTATGAAAAAAGTAAAAGAACAATTAAAAGGAAGAATTGAAAAGAAAAAAAAAGAAAATATTTTTAAACAAGAACAAACAAAGAAAGATTTAGAAAAAAAATTATTTTTTTCTCCTACATAAAAACCAATAATTGATTTTAGAAATACTAAAATCGATCTTTTAGATATGAATAAACATCCACAAGTTAAAAGTTTAAAAAGTTCATTATCAACAAGAATAAAATATGATCAATATTTAAAAGAAAAAACAAGAAAATCAATAGTAGAAAAAAGATTAAATAAATTTCGTTCATATATACAAAAATCAATTAATAAACAAGAAGAAGAAAAAATTTTAAAATCTAAAAATACATTTATTCCATTATTATATGAAAAAGAAGCTCCTTTTAATAAACAAAAATTTATATTATCTTTAAATAATATTTCCTTAGAAAAATCTTTAAAAATATCAAAAGAACACAAAGAAAATTTATTAATAGACAAACCATTAATGAAATCAATATCATATCAAATAATAGATATGGCATTTGAAGGTTATTTATATCAGAAAGAAAATGAAAAAGATTTATTAGAATTACCAATATTTAAAAATTGGAATTATAAATTTGAAAATGGAATTCCAATTCGTCCTCCTATTATTGATGATGATGATATTGGAATTTATCAACATGTTATTGGAAAAGGTAAATTTAATTGGACAATTGATAATGAAAGAGAAATTTTTGATTATTTAAATTATGCTGGTGAATGGGATTATACTTTTATTATTCCTAAAAATGTTTTAGGTAAAAGTATTGAATTTAAAGATATTTATACTAATTTAAGTGATGATTTTGAACCAACTAAAATTCAAATTGAAGATGTAGAAATTCCTAATAAAAGTATTAAAAATGTTAAATTTAGTGAATTAATTTCTAATGTTCTTGAAAATATTTTTCCTGATGAATATAATGATGATAATTCTAATAAAGAAAAAGGAAAATGGGATTATATTCATTATAAAATATCTTTAATTGGTTATCCACTTTCTGGAAGGAAAACTCAAGCTAATATTTTAAAGGGAAAATATCCTAATTTAAATATTTATTCTATTTATGATATTATAAAAGAAAAAAGTAATGAATGGGAAAAGATAAATGAACCAATTGAAAATCATCCTAAATTTAAAACTATGAAACCAAATCAAATTGAAAATTTAAAAGAAGAACAAAATAAAAAAATAGAAGAATTTAAAAATAATAATCAAATAATTATGTCTTATTTAGAAAATAAAAATGAAAATAAAAGTCCTGATGATGAATTATTACTTAAAATATTAATTGATAAAATTGAAAAAGATTTTATTGAAAAAAGTGAAGAAGAACAAATTGAAGAAATGGTAAAAAAGCAAACAAAATTAAAAGAATTGAATAAAAGATTAGAAGAATTAAAAATTGAAAATGAAACTGCAAAAAAACCAAATTTAAAAGAAGAACAAAATATACAAAATGAAATTGAAAATATTATAAATGAATCATTTAAAGGATTTATTTTAACTGATTTTCCAAGAACAATATCTCAATGTATTTTATTAGAAAATTATTTAACTGGATATATTGATCCAACATCAAAACCAAAATCACAAAAAGATTTTGTATTTGATTCATTAGCAAATATACTTGATATTGAATATAAACCTAAAACAAATAATACAATTAAAAAAGGTGGATTAGATTTTATTATTAATTTAAATGTTACCGAAAATATTGTTAATGAAAGATTAAAAGATGTTAAATATGATCCTTTAACTGGGAAAATTTATAATGAAAGTGAAATTAATGTAAATGGAAAAATTAATATTGATAAAAAAATATATGAACGATTAGTAAATGAAATTCCTGATTTTTCAAATAATAAATTTGAATTAATGAAAAAAGAATATAATGATAATTGTTCTAAAATTGATAGATTTTATTCTAATTTTGGTTTTTATTATGAAAATGTTGAAAATACATCTCATAAAACAAAAGAAACAATTCATTTATTTCAAAATATAGAAATTGAAGAAAAAGAAGAAATTTCAAATTTTATAATTGAAAAATTATTAAAAATTTTATATAAAGAATATGATAGAAAAGAAAAATTAACTTATTCAAATTTAAAAAGAGAAGGTGATGAAGAAAGAGTTTTTTTCCATCTTGATTCAATAAATAGATTAAAAACTCAAACTACTTTAGCATATAAAAAAGAAAGTGCTTTAATATTAGATGCTAGTAAATATGTATATAATAAAGTTATGAATTTTACTCAAAAATATAAAGAAGTTTTAAAAAAATTTATTATTTTTTTTGATGAACAATATGAATGTTTATGTAAAAGATATGATAAAGTTCAAAGGAGATTTGATAAATTTTTAGCATTAGGAACTGATAAAAAAAAATTAATTAAAGTTTTAGTAAATAAATATAATGATTTTATCAGAAGATTTTCACAACTTGCAAATCATCAATATGTATATGATGAATTTAGAAATGATGTTGAAGATTTAAATAATAAATTATGGTTATATGTAAGACAAAAACAAAGTGAATGTATTGTTGAATTAAATGAAATTTTCAGTATTAAATTTTGTGAAAATGAAATTAAACAATTTTACTTGAATATAATAGAAATATTTAAAATTGAATGTGAAAAATTTTTGACATCATTTAATATTATTTTAAAAGTTTATGGAAATAGGAAAAATGAAGAAGAAGAAAAACCAGTTGATTTTAATATCTTACTTGAGAAAACAAAACCTCCATCAATATTTGATGATATGGATAAATATTCTCAAAATATTAATACTATATATTTAAATTGTATAAAATTTATTTTAAGTTTAGAAGAAAGAGTAAAAAATTTAGAAAATTATATGAAATCACTTAATGCTTTAAATGATTCAAATACAACAAAGCATCATCATAAGAGAACTTTATTAAATGCATCAATAAATACAACACATATTAAATTAGAACCAGCAATAACATATGAAGAAGGAGTATTAGAAAATATAAGAAAAGAAAAATTAAAATTTAAATTTAGAATAACTGTATTAAAACATTTTTCTTTAGATTATTTAGAAAGAATATTTTATACAACTCAAAGAGTACATAATAATATGGATTCTTGGATAATGATAGGAGTAAGATTACAAAATATTGCTTTAACAAAAGTAAAAAATATTTTATTAAAATTCATTGATGAAGGAAAAGAAATTCCATTAAATACTTTTGATTATATTGAAATGGATTATTTTGATAAAGAATTTGGATGTTATGATCAAATTAATTATGAACATATTTTAGGAAGTAGAAAAAGAGAAAGTCATATTCATTTAGATTTTACTTATGATATTACATGTTTAGAAATGGCTTATCATGAAATGAAAAAATTTGAAATTGAAAATAATATTATGTCAAAATATATTTTTAAAGAAATGTTTATTAAAGGAATTGTTTTTAATAGAAGTGAAGCAACTGAAAAACCAATTAATGCTGCTATTTGTTATCCTTTGAAATATTTATCATATAAAGATATTATGAGATTAGTTGATAAATTCAAAGTAACTTTTGAACATTACAATAAAGAGGAAATAAATAAAAAAGAAGTTTATGAAGATTATATTGACATTGGTGGAATTTTTACTATAATTAGTATTATTGGAAGTCAAGTTTTAAGTAGAAAAGATAAAGCAAATATTGAAAATGAATTTAAAGATAAATTGATTAAAGGAAAATATATTACTAAAGAAGATTTTAAGAATTTTCATTTTTGGTTTGAAGATGATGAATATTTACATAAAAAAGAAAAACAAATTTCTATTAAAGATTTATTGTTTGATATTTGGAAAGATGAAAAAGGAGTAAATATGGATTTAAAAAGTTTTATTGATTGTTTAAGTAATGAAAAACATGGAGGAAAATTAAAAGATAATATATTAAAAATTGATTATTATAATTATGCTTTATATTAATAATATTAATTATATTTTTTTTATATTATATATTATAATAAAAAAAATAAATTATATAGTAAAATATTCTTTTTTTTTGGAAAATTGTCAAATTTTTGTTTTATTGAAAAATTTAAATTATAAAATGTCTGAAATTCCTTTAGAAGAAAAACAAATTTATAATCCTTCAATGTCAAAAGTATCTTCAATAATAAATGAGGAAAATGGCTTTAATACAAAGTTATATTTTGAGGTTCCATTAAATAGTGGATCAAACATTAGTTCACCACGTTTAAATAATTTAAATTTAAGTAATAGTATAGAAAAATCAACATCAGTTCATAATTATCTTCCAGATGATTTAATAAATAAAATTGATAATTTAAGTCCTTCAACAAGTCCAATTGAAAAAAATAATATTTTATCTTCTAAAGTAAGTGATATTGAAACAGTAACTAATAAAAGTGATGATAGTTCAATTGATGATATCCAATTAATTCAATATGAAGATAATAAATATACTCAACCTAGTAATATTCTAATTAATAATAATAATCTTGTTAAAAATGATAATATTAATATTAATATTAATTCTAATTCTAATAATAATCCTACTTTATATAATCAAAATAATTATAATATAGATAATATCAATATTAATAATTTTAATAATAATCAATATAATTCTTTTGAAAGTAATAATAATATATATCATAATTTATTTAATCAAAACTTAATTAATTTTAATAATGAACAAAATTTGTTTTTACCAAATTTTCAAATAATAAATAATAACATTTTTAACTCTATAAATAATTTTAATCAAGCACAAATTATAAATAATTGGATGATAAATAATCAAATAATACAAATGAATAACAATATTACTAATAATATAAATAATATGAATATTAATAATAATATAAACAATAATAAAAATAATTTAAAACAAAAAAAGAAAAAATCTAAAAAAAAGCCTAAACCATATGATGATTATACTTTAGAAATGTTTGGAAGACGTGGTTGGATTTGTGAAGAATGTAATAATTTTAATTATGAGAGTAGGAATAAATGTAATAGATGTGGAATACCAAAACAACCTAAAAAAATAATAAGAAATAAAATAAAAAATGAAAACGGTGAAATAATTGAAAATATTATTAAACCTGAACATAAAGTTGATTGGTGTTGTGTTAATTGTAAAAATATGAATTTTTCATTTAGACAAACATGTAATAGATGTCAAATGAAAAAAATTGATTCTGAAAATTTAAATAAAAATCCAACTGAAAACTAAAATTACCTTCAAATTATCAAAAAAATTTATTTATTTTTATAAATGGTAATATATATTTATTATATAATTCTAAATTTATTTATGTATATTTATAAAATATAAAAAAGGAATGTTAATGAATTTAATATAAAATTATATATTTTACTTTTTTATTAATTTATATTTATTTCGCTTTTTTATTTTCTATATTCGTAAAAAATTATATAATTAAAAGAAAAAAAATGGAACAAGAAAAAGATAATAGTAAAATACCAAGATCAAAAACATATTCAAATTCTTTAGGTTCAACAAGTAGTATTACATTATTTTTTTATAAATTTAATATATAGCTCTGACTTCAAATAAAAAAAAAAGCAAAATAAGTCTTAAAATAAATCAATTAGAAGAAAATTTACATTTAAAAGAATATGAAGATTTAATCAAAGAAGATAAAGAATTATATGGAGAAGATGAAAATGAAGATATAGAAATTAAAGAAGAAAAAAATGTTAAATCATTAAAAGTAGAATTACATTATTATTTAGAAATAGAAAACAATGAATTTAATTTCCAAAGTACGTTAATTTTAAATTCAAATCAAACTGTTAATGACATAATAATTTGGGGAATAAATTCTTTTAATAATGCAAAAAATAAAATAAAAATAAATAATATTGAATATGAATGCAAATATTTAAATAATAGTGAAAATGATTTTAAATGTTATGAAATAAGAATTTGTAAAAAAAAAATTTTTAAGCCAAAATTTGATATGCCACCTTTTGTGAGAGAAATTCCAATTGGAAATATTGTAAATGAGAGATTATGTCTTACTTGTACCAACAAAAATTTATTATTATTACAAAAATTAAATAATAATATAGAAGAAAGTTGTAATGATGCTATCTTAAATGGAAGGTTTGATGATGATGAAGGAGGTAGTTTTAAAAAATGTATTATATATTAATAAAAAGATATAAAAGTATATATATTTGGATAAAATTATAAATTGTTAATAAATAAAAACATAGATAAAAATATATTAATTTTCTTTATATGAAAATTATTATATTTCTTGTGTTAAAAACATATAATGGAAATATTAATAACAAATTATATATGATTAAGTTATGAAAATAAAAAAATATAAATAAATTTTTTTTTCTAATTTATATTATTTTCTTTTTTACAAAATATAATACAACTTTTTTCTACATGATTTTACTTTTTGAATTTATTGAACTATTCTTTCATAATCTTTATATTTATTTCTTAAAAATTTTTATACTTAATATTTTTACAGTTTTATTTTCTATTATAATTTGATAAAAAAAAAATTTTTATTAAAAAATTTTTTAATAAAATAATAATATTAAAATAAATAAATATTAATTTAATAAAATTTATTTTTTAATTACATCCAAGTTTCACACAAGTTTCTCTAAAAGTATTTTCAGAATCTTCAAGAAATTTTTCTTTATCATTTAAATTTTTAATTCTTCCAAGAGCTTCTTTAATTAAAGGAATATTTATATCATTAACAATAATAGGATTATTATTAGCAATTTGTTTAAAAAATTCTTCACAAATAGATTTACTTTCTTCTAAATCATTACTTAAAGGAATTAATTTAATTAATTGAGAAGACATATTTAAACCATTTTGATCATTATCTAATTGATAATAAATCATTTTTCCCATTGCACCAACTGCATTATCAAAAGTAATTTTAGTATCATCATTAACTTCTCTTTGAACAGTTTTAACAATATAAGTCATAACTTGATCTTTAATTTTAGTAAAATCTTCTTTTTTTGTTCTTTGGCAAATTATACCATAACCATAAACAATACTTTGAATAATATCTTCATTTTTTGTATTATAATTAAATGTATTATCAATAAAAATAGGAACTATTAAATTAAAAGCAATTAAATCTGAATATTCCATAAAATCATCAAAGAAACAAACTGAACTTAATATTTCTTGATCACTATTAAATTTTTTTCTATTTAAATCATTTTGCCAATTTGATAAAAATGAATCATATAAATTTTGTGTTACTAAAGCAGTTAATGGTTCTTTAAATAATTTAAATATTAATCCATTTACTTCCATAACTCTTCTATTTATTTCATTTAAATTATCAAAATCTAATGCTAAATCATTTTCTTCTTCTTCATCTTCTGTTTTATTATTTAAAACTTTATCAATTATTTCATTTTTAGTTGCATCAATTGTTTTAACAATATTACCTAAATTTGTATATAAATTTTTAATGAATTCTTCAGTAAAATCCATTTTATCATTTATTCCTCCGAAAATTGAAACTAAACCTTTTAAATTTGATTTAGTATCTTTTAATATTCTTTGTTTAATATTTTTTTCCATTGCTAAATTTATATCATTTCCAATAAATTCCATAATTTTCTTTTTTTGTTCTTCATTTTCACATGAATTAATACAAGATGAAACTGCTTTAAGTGCAATTTTTCTTATTTTTCTACTAAATGGGAAAGTTAATAACTGTTTAGAGAAATTTAATAAATTTTCACTATATTTAAAGAAATGTTTTCCCATATTATTAGCAATTTCATTTAAAACAGTAAAAGATAAAATTTTATTTTGTAAAACAAAAGTATGTAAACTTAATTTAGTTGAATTAGTTCCAGAACTTAAAACAACAGAACCAATTTTTTGATTATCAGGTTCATCTTCAGGAATATATTCAGATAAATTAGCATCTTCTACTTTTAATCCAATATCAGCATTAATACATTTATTTAAATAAGGTAATAATACTTCTAAAATAGGAGTAAATTTATCTTTTAAAGCATGTGATAAATGAGTAAATGAATTTAATAAAGTTTGTAATTGAGGATCTTCTTCAGGTAAATTAGATAAATATTTAATAAAATTTTCAGAAATTTCTTGTAAATCACTCATATATTTATCTCTATTTTCAGCAACTGATGAACATAAAAATGAAATTGTTTCTATACAATTACTTTTTAAAGTTTTTTGATCTTGTGTTTTAGCTTCGAAATTATAGAATAATTTTTTTAATCCAGGCATAATTTTTTCATAATAAGGAGCAAAATCTTTTTCTAATAAATTACTTAATAAAGAAATGCAAGTTAAACTTGCTTCTTGTAAAGGAGGATAACTAACTTGAAGTGAATATTCAAATAAATTAGAAACTAAATTAACTAAATCATTAGCATAAGGTTGTATAATTTTTTCATTTTCATTATTTTCATCATCTTTATCATTTAATAATCCTCTAATAAATTCAACTAAAGAATTACAAGATTGAGTTTTAACTCTAATTGAACTTTCCTTTTCTCCCATTAATAAAGCTAAAGCAGGTAAAATATTATTAGAATATTTTTGTTGTATTAAAGGAGAAGTTTCCTTAACAATTAAACCAAAAGCACTTAAAACAACATATCTAACACGAGGATGATTATGAGTTAAACCTTGAGAAATAAAATTTAATATTTCTTCAATATTTGATTTAAAACTTTCTTTACAACCTTCACTCATATATGCTAAAACTGTATAACCAGCATGAACTTCAATCCAATTTTGACTTGTTAAATGATTTTTTAATAATTGACTTACTGTTTGCATAAAAAATTTATCACCTAAATCAATTGATAATCTCTCAAATGAATCTCTTACTGCATAATACATTTCATCTAAATCAACTTCATCTTCTTCTTTTTGTTTTTCCCATTTATCAATATTATCTTTATTATCTACTTCATATAATAACTCAAATAATAATGGAAGGAAAATATTTTTAAAATTATTTGATTTTTTTATTGTTCCTGGATTATTTTTTGCTAATGAATATACTAATTCTAAAGCACTTTCACGAATTTGATTTTGGAATATTTTACCTTTTGAAATTTGACATACTATATCAATTATTAATTCTGTTTTTTCTTTCCAAAATTTTGGATGTCTTTCTATAATATTATTCATTGTTTCTAATGCAGTTTTACCACTTTGATTACTTTCATTTTTTTTCTCATTTTCATATTTTAATGCATCAACTAAAGTTTGTAACATTTTATCAGTAAATATTGAAAAATTATTTATAACATTATCACTTTCAATTCCACTTAAAAATTGAGTGGCACTATTTAAAGAAGAAACTTTAACATCAATATCATTATCATCTAATCCTTTTGTAAAAATAATTTTGAAATTTTCAATTGCATTTGAGTCTAAAACTTCTTCTTTAATTGCCGATAAATCACATAAAACTTCTATAATATAAATTGCAAATTTTCTGCTTTTAGGATCATTTTGATTATTAAACCAATTCATTATTTCACTTAATCCATTTGGTAAACTTGTTATTTGATATGTTGGCGCCAATGCATCTGCAATTCTTTGCAAACTCTTCCAATTTTTAGTAAAATCAATTTTTGATTTTAAAATTTGTAAAAGTGCATTTTTTTCTTCTTGTGTTAATGAATCTTTTTTTTCTTTATTGTCTAAATATACTTTTTTTAACATTAATGTTGCTAATTGAAATGTACTTTCTTTTTGTGATGACATTCCTTCTTCGAAAACTTTTAATGATTCTAATACTGGAAGGGTTTTTAATTTTTCTAAGTCTTTTTCTGCGTTTTCACGAATTTCTTTAGTTGGGGACATTAAGTTTTCAAAAAATTGAATTGAGGTTGATTGCATTATTTTTTTATCTTTTGTATATTTTAATATATTTTTTTATTTAAATTTTGGCTTTTTTAGTTTTTTTTTGGCGGGGTTAAATTTATATTTTTTTATCTTGTTTTTTTATTTTTTTAATTATTGTTTTTTATTTCATCTGTTAATTAGTTTTTTTATTTATTCCGCATTTTTGGTGTTTTTTTTTTTTTAAAATAAATAATTAATATTAATTATTTATTTAAAGATTATTATTTATTTTAAATTAAATAGTATATAATATTTAATAAATTTTTCAATTAATATATTAAATGTATTAAACTGAAAAAAATTAATAATAAATAAATAATAATTCATTATTAACAAATAAAAATGTTGAATAAAAGTTATAATATTAATTATTCCAGCATTATCATTAATAATGGAAAATCAATAGATCCAACATTAGAAGAAAAAATAACTTTATATACTTTTTTTGAATTAAAAAACGAAATAATAGAAAAAATAATATCAATAAATAAAAATTTATTAAATTTCATAGATGAATTATCAGGAAATACATTATTACATATATCAGTATTAAAAGAGAAATATGAAATAATAAATATATTAATAACAAAAGGACATAAAATAAATATAATAAATTATTATAAAGAAACTCCTCTTCATTTATCAATACCAACAAAAAATCATAGAATAATAAATTTATTACTTGAAAAAAAAGCAAATCCAAACATAAAAGATATTAATAATGTAACACCAATGCATATTGCAGCATATATTGGAGATTATAAAGTAATAAAATTACTTTTATTATATTCAGGAGATGCATTCATAATAGATAATTTTGGTAAAAAACCAATTGATTATGCAAGAGAAAAAGGTTATGGTAAAGCAATTGATTCATTAAAAAATGCAATTTATAGAAATAATAGTGCAAGAAATAATCTATTATATCATAAAAAAATTTATCATAAAAATTCTAAATCTTCAATGATACTTCCACCTGATTTTTCAAATAATAATTCACCTAATAATTCAATTCTTCAAAATTATTCTTCTTTAACTAATAATTTTATAGAACATTATTCTTCACCTTTTAAAAATAGATATAATAATATTCATTATACATATAATCCAAAAATGAATGATATAACTCCTAATTTATATATAAAAAAAGTAGTTTCAAGAACAAAGTCTTTAGAAAAATATAAATCTGAATTAAATAGTAATTTAAAAGGATATAATGATAGTTATAATAATAGTAAGGATTTAACACCAAGTCAAGATAGTTTAATTTGTCATCCTGATTTTCATGATTCTTTTCCTTGGACTGTTTCAGAAAATGGTAGAATAATGATTAAAGTAGATATGAATAAAATTGAAGAAGATCCAGATGATGAAACAATAATAAAAATAAAGTTTATTGATGGTGATTTTGTAAAGACTTATTCAAGTAAAAAAAATGATATAATTATGTTTGATTTATCTGGTTCTTTTAATTTAAATAATACAATTAGTACTTCTACTATTAAAAAAAATATTATTAATTCTTTAAATATTAGTTGTAAAAGATCACAAGATAATAATAATAATAATAGAAATTCATATGAATTTGTTGATAAATTTATAATGGAACAAGCAGAAGGAGAAATGAATGAATTATTTGAAGATTTAAAAGATGAAAATAATTCAGACAGTGAAGAAATATTACAAATTATAGAACCAAATGAAAATAATATAATCACAAATTCATCACAATCTCAATCTCAAAATAATAATAATTTAAACACAAGTGAAAGTTTAACATATACATATACAGAAAATACAACTTCAAATATATTATCAAATGATAAATTAAACAATTTAAATTCAGAAACAGGTTCATTATCATCTATAACAATAATAAATGATGAGCAATTAAAAGCAAATTTATTTTTATTTTTAAAAGAAATAAATATGGAAAAATATACAGATATTTTAGTAAATCAAGGATTTGATGATGTTAGATTAATGGTAAATCAAATGAATACAGGATACGCATTAACAGATGATAATTTAAAAGAAGTTGGAATTACTAAAGCTGGTGATAGGGCAAAAATTTTAATTAGATTACAAGAATTATCAGGAGGATTTAATTTTAATATTCCTTTTAATTCTGTTTATTATATTAATAAAAAAGAATATTCTAAAGTTAAATATGATTTTTTTGTTAAAGCACTTTTAAATTGGTTAAAAGAAATTAAATTAGGAGATTTACTTGAAAATTTTTATAATAATGGTTATTATAGTTTAGAGTTAATTTATGTTCAAATGTTTTCTAAAAATCCTCTTACTGAAAAAATATTAGAAGAAGATTTAAATATTAAAAAAATAGGTTATAGGACAAGATTAATGAATAAAATTGAGGAATGTTCAAAAAAATTTATTTCTGAATTAAAACCTTTAAAAAATCAAGATACTAATTTTAGAAATACTTTTGTTGGAGAAGCTTGTAAATGTAGTATTTTCTAAAAAAAATATTTTTTTTGTAATTATTTATTTATTTATTTAAGTTTTACTTTTTCTTAAAATTAAAAATTATATACAAAAAAAATATTTAACTCAAAAAATAAAATTAAAACAAACAAAAAAAGCCTAAAAAAAATTTATAACAAAATAAACAAAAAAAAAAATTAAAAAATTTAAGCATGAAATTTCAATTGTTTATTCAAAGCTTCTCTTATATGAGGAGGTAACAAATCTAAATTTCTATTTCTTTTTTTTTTTGGAATAACTTTATATTTTTTACTTCTTGCAATTTCATCTTGTTCTCTTTCAAAATCATCTTTTTTTCTATTTTTATTCTTATTCAAATATTCTTTCAAAGAAAGCATTTTATCACTTTTTTCATATCTATTTTGATTTTTAACATGATCAATAATAGTATCAACATTAATTCTAGGTAAAGGACTTACACTAAGAGAATTTTCTTTAATTTCTTCAAAATTTTGTAATAAATCCATAAAATCTCTTTTATCAATATTAGTTTCAGAAGAGAAAAAATTTAATAAATTATTTTGATAAGCATCTAAATCTAATTGTTTTTGTTTTTGAGTTTTTTGATATTTATCAATATATGATGGTGTTACTCCATATAATTTATCTAAAATTCTCCTTTGTTTCATTTTACTACTCATTTTCATTTCTTTTTTTTTTTGATTTGATTTTATTAATTCTTTTTGGACTTTTAAATCTTCTTCTTTATGAGAATTGAAATTATTGAAATTTTGAAAAGGATGAATACTTGATCTACGACCTGTTAATTTACTTGTTAAAAATACATTAGTATCCATTGAAGCTCTTCTTCCATGTATTACTGGATTGTTTGGGGATGAATGGTTTTGATTGTCATTTATTGCTGGAGTATTGTTTTGTGGTTCGTTGTTTGATATTATGTTTTCTTGTTGATTTGTTTCTGACATTTTTTTTTTTGGAGTTTTTTTTTATTTGATTTGGTATTTTTTATTTTTGTTTTGTTTTTTTTTTTTTAAATTATTTTTTATATTTTTTTTTAATAATTTTAAAATGAAACAAAAAAAGAAATTACCAAGACCGAAATCAGTGAAAAATTCACAAAAAAAAAAATATTTTCCACCTTATGTAAATGGAAGTTTGAAAGGTACAGATGATAAATATCCTAATATTATTTCTACATATAGTGAATCTAGAGGAAATTTTAATCCAAATTCAACATATATTCCTAAAATTGAAGAAGAAAATTTATATAAATATAATATTAGTTTGAAAGAAGATATGAATAGATTAAAGGAAGATTATTCTTTTTTAAAAGCAAATAATCATAAATTGACTTTATTATTAGGAAAAAAAGAAAAAGAAATTGATGAATTGACAACTGAAATTATTAATTTGAGAAATGAAGTTGAGAGATTAAATTCAAAGATAGAAAAAAATAATAATAAAAATACAAGATTAAAAACAGGGAAAAATAAAAATAAAAAATTTGAAGAAAAAGATGAAAAAGAAGAAAAGAAATCAGAAGAAAAATTTGAAACTGCAGAACAAAGAATAGAAAAATCATCTGCTTATTCAAAAATGAAAGTTCAATATAATAATTTAAATAAACTTTTAAAAGAAAAAGATGATGAAATTTTTAAATTGAAAAAAAATTTAGTTTTAACTAAAGCAAACGAAGAAAAAATTCAAAGTGAAATTTTATTAAAAGAATTAAATAAAATTAAATCATTATATGAAAATGTTTCATTTATAAATAATTCAAAAGGTGATATAGATACACAAAATAGAATATTAAAAAGTGAAATTGAAACACAACATGGAGTTATTGTTCAATTAAATACTAATTTAAATAATCTAAAAAATGATAAAAAAAATTTAGAAAAAGAATTAGATTTTCTTAGAGAAAAAGTAAAAAGTAATCAAAATTCTTCAAAAATGTTATCAAATGAAAATAAAAAATTACAAAATCAAATGCAAATAATTTTAAAAAATGAAGTTTTAAAAGAAGATTGGGTAAAAGAAAAAAAAGAATTAAATAAAAAAATAGAATCAATTCAAAAAGATTTAGATTATTATAGATTATTGGCAGTTCAATTAAAAGATTATAATCCAAATAATAAAAAAAATCAACAACAACAACAAGATAATAAAAGTGTATTAAATGAAAGTAATATTTCTTTATTTAGAGTTGTATCGAAAAATAATAAAATGGATAATCAAGAAGAAAAAGAAGATACTCAAATTCTTCTTTTTCAATCAATAATTAAAGAATTAACTGATAATAAAAGAGAATTAGAAGAAAAGATAAAATTTTTAGAAAATCAATTATATACAAATTCAAAATTAGATTATAATCAAAATAGTACTTTTAAAAAAGATATTAACCAATCAAAATCACTAAAAGATAATAATATAAAAGACAATAATTTAATTGATTCTAATATGAAACAATCTGACATGAAAAATACATTATCTGATATAAATCAATTTACAAATTTAAATGATAAATTATTAAATTCTTCTAGTAAATTACCTCAAATGGAAGATATGCTAAAATCAAATATAAGTCAAAAATTAGAGAAATTTAAAATTGAATTTGAAGATATTTTATTAATGAATTTTGAAAGTAAAAATGTTACCAAAGAGAATGCAAAAACATTATTTTCTATTATTTTTTCTCAATTCAGTGATATTGATTTAGATAATGATGATGATATTAAAGAACAAATTATTTCTTCATTATCAAATAGTATTGCAATTAATTTAAATTGTAATACTATTGATAAAGAAAAAAAAGAAATTGAAAATTATTTATCTGATTTATATGATGAAGATGATAATAGTGAATTTAAAAATAATTTTTATGAAAAATTGAATAATATTCCTGATCATAGTAATAAAGAAACAAATATAAAAGATGAAGAATATACTCAAATTTTACAATATAAATTATTTCCAAATAAAACTATTATTGATAATTTAATTAAGAGTTTTCCAAATACTATTAATTTAAATACATTAAATGATATTTTTTATAAAAATAATATTTATTTAACAAAAAATGAATTTATGTATCTTTGTTATAAACTTAAAAATGATAATTGTAATTCTTTATATGAAGTTGATATTAAGGAAATAACTTTCTTTGTTCAAGAACCAAAAATTGACAATAATAAAATAAATAATAATCAAACAAATAGTAATAATTTTGAAATTGAAGATAACAGTCAAAGTAATTTAATTAAAACAATAAATAATAATGAAATGACTATATCAAAAAATTTAAGTAAAGAAATAATATCTTCAAAAAAAAGTGATTTGAATGAAAGTAAAGATGAAATAGAAAAAGTTATTGAAAATCAAAATAATGAAAAAGATGTTAGTGAATATATGGAACTTGAGGAAAAAGAAGAAAAATTAATTGAATAAATATTTTTTATTAAAATTAAATATAAATATTTATTAAAATATGATAAATGAAAATATTAAAATTATTACAAAATCACCTGGTAAATGTTTAATATGTGGAGGTTATTTAATATTAAATAAAAATAAAAAAGGAGTTGTATTTAATATTGATACTTATATTGAATCAAAATGTGAAATTGAAAATTATGAATATAAAGAAAAAGAAGAATTTTTAATTAAAATTTATTCAGATTATGAAAAACAAGAATATAATTATAATATTATTTTTAAAGAAAATTCTTTAAATATAATAGAAGAGAAAAACTATGAAAACAAATGGATAAAAAATTCTATTATAACTTCTATTTTTATTTATTCAATTGTTTTTGAAAATTTAGAAAATATTTTTAAAGAATTAAAAAGAAATTCAAAATGTATTTCCATAATAATAAATAGTGATTATAGATTTTATTCTTATAATAAAGAAAAATTTGAAAATAATTCTTGTAAATCAATTAAAACAGGATTAGGAAGCTCAAGTGCATTAATATGTAGTCTTAATTCATCATTAATGAATTTGTTTTATTTATATAATTTAAAAAAACAAAATTTATTTATTCCTCAAATTTCAAATATAAATTCAATTCAAGATAAAAAATTTAAATCTTCTATTCTAGTATCATCAATTCTTTCTAATAATTTATCACAAAATAAAATAGGAAGTTGTTTTGATATAATTTCTTCTTTGACAGGAAATCAAATTTTCCAACAAATGCCTTTTAATATATTTATAGATAATTTCCAATTTAATGAAAAGAATAGTAATATCATTAAAAATTTTGTTTGTGAAATTGAAAATAATTATATTGCTAAAATTCAATTTTTAAATAATTTAAAAGATAAAAATTTAAATATTTTTTTAATTTCTATTGAGTCTGGAAGTGATACAAGAATATTTGTTAAAAATGTGTTAGATTATGCAAAAAAAAATATGACAAGTGAATTATTTGATGATAAATTGTTTTCAAAATTAAATTTAATATGTGAAGATATAATTTCAATATTTCAAAATAAAAAAGATTTTAATTTATTAAAAGAAAATTGTATAAAATATAGGAAAATATTGCAAGAAATCAGTAAAGAATCAAAAGTAGATATTGAACCAGATTTATTAACAAAATTATTAGACGAATTAATTTCAATGGAAAATATAATATATTCAATTTGTCCAGGAGCTGGAGGATATGATAGTATTGTAGTAATTGGTAAAAAGTCAAATGAACTTTTTAATAATATAATAAAATGTATTAATAATTTTAATAATAATCATTCAAATATCAAAGCATATATTATTCAAACTAATATTGTTTATGAAGGAAGTTTAATAAATTATTACATATAATTAATTTTGATAAATAATAAAAAAATAAAAGAAAAATAAATCTAATAAAATTTATCAAAAGAATTTTAACATAAAGTAAAAAAATGTTTTAATTATTTGTTTAGGAAAATTCTTATATATAAAAAAGTATTGATTTTATATATATTTAAATTTATATATACATTTATTAATTCAAATAATTATATTATTATAATATTTAATTTATAGATATGAAAATTTTTTTGCAAAATTCTTCTTTAATATCTTGTTTTTTTAAGATATCATATTCACTACCTTTGTTTATTGGTTTAACAGTTGAATAATTAAAGGTTTCTAAATGAATTATAACATTTGACAAATATTCTTCATTTTCTTCTTTTAATCTTTGATAATTGAATGAGACAAGTTGATTCATATTATTATCATAATATAAAAGAGATTTAAATAAAATATTTTTCCATTGATATATTTTTTTCCCTTTTACATCTACTTTAAAATTAAAGAAATTAATATCATGAATTTGAAGAAGAATATTATATGAATTTTTACCAATAAAAAATAAATATCTAACATTGATTTCCTCAACTTTATCTTTTGATTTTGATTCTCTTTTAACTAATAAATCCAAATAAGAAGAATATAATCCATTAAAAATAAATTCATCATTAACATTCATTGTTCCATTCTCAAAATTAATTTGCTTTAAATAATCACAAATATCATAATTTATTTTATTTAAATTAAAATTTGAAATAACTAGACTCATGAATACTTTATAAATATCCTCACTTTTATATTTTTTATCCATTACTTCTTCTTTAAAAATTGACATATCATTAACAAATAATTTAACAGTATTTTTTTCAGTTGAAATAGGAATAAAATTTTTCCCTTTTTTGATCATATTAAGTAAGCATATATCATAAATTTTTCCTTCTTCAAAATTTTCAAATACTTCTAAACTTCTAACAGAAAAATCCAAAATACATTTTATCTTTGATAACTCATTCACATATTCATAGTTATAATTTGGATTTTTATCTTTCATCCATTTATATACAAGTGAATCTACACAAATAATTCTAAAACAAATAATACAATTATCAGGTTCTTTATAATTATCAATATTATCATTTTTCATTTTTGTTTCACTATCATAATCTCTTTCATAATTATCTTGTAAATCTTGTTCAATTTCATCTTGTTTTGTTCTTGAAATTCTTTGTTTTTTTGAAAAATTATTTATATAATAATCATATTTTTTAATAACTAAAATACTAATTTTTGAAACTTCACCACCATCAGTTAATAATTCAGATATATTTTTAAACATAAATTCTTCATTTTTTAAAGGACCTAATTCAACATTATTATCATATATTATTTTTAGTGAATTGAAAAATATTTTTATATATACTTGAAAATCTTCTGTTATATTATCAATTAAAGATAATCCAATATTTAATATTAATCCTGGATAAATATTTCTGTTTATAATTAAATTTTGTATAGGATTTAATTTATCTATTATTGAATATACTGATTTATAACCATCACTTAATTCAAGTAAATAATTATCTTCATATGTATTTTGAATTGATAATAAAATTAAATACATATTACAATTTATACTTGCATCTTTTTCAGATACTTTTGTAAGAAAACTTCTATTTCCTATTTGGAATATATATTTAAATTTTTCAGATAAAATTTCAAAATTTTCTTCAATTCTTTCTTCAAATGGAATATTATTTTCTTGAGATGAATTGAATAAATTAAAAGAAATGTATCTGTATTGATATTGGAAAAACTTTTGAATATCATTATATAATGAAAAGAATTTATGATTAACTTTTGGTTTTTCAATTATAAGTTTAAAAGTTTCATCATTAATATTAATTTTTCCATTTTGATTATATTGTATTATATATTCATAAAAAGATTTATAATAATTAAGTTTATTTATAATTTTTTTTCCTTCACAAATTTTACAATTATTTATATTTATATTATTAATATTATTAATATTATTATTATTATAATTTTTTAAATGGCATAGACAAAAGTATTCTCCTTTGTCTATGCCATCTATTGAAAATTTTGGATTTTTAAAGGTATTACATCTTTTTTCTCAAACTCTTCTTCCTTTTTTTCATTTTCATTATTATGATTATGTTGATTATTATTATGTAT
>JAEEGK010010267.1_pt1 | contig 21631 bp, 15 predicted proteins | sample 8958771 | NCBI WGS metagenome assembly JAEEGK01 (sample SAMN16246547, study PRJNA631951) | gut metagenome | biome: gut microbiome; feature: rumen; material: SC-attached | host: Bos | place: Iran: Karaj | collected 2018-10 | reverse complement strand
AGCCTGTTCGAAGGTGGTGGCAGTGCTGTCGCCGAAGCAGCGCAGCAATAGTTCGTGCTCAGCCTCTGGTGTGAGCATCCCTTTGGCGGGCCAGACCAGCGAGTAGCAATTCTCGACACCGATGGTGCCGCCCCCGGGCCAACACTCTTCGTCGGAGGTCAGCGTCATGTGGCGTATGCCCTCTTGGGTTGTAACAACAAATTCTCTTTCTCCGTGACGGCATCCGCTGACTGTAAGCAGCATCGTACCGAAAATCAGTGCAATAGTAGTTCGTTTCATGGCGATTGTTAGATTATTTTTGCTGCTGATAACGGCGACGGGTGCTGTTTTATTGTGTGCCTTTCGGGATAAAAATCTCCCCATCTCCGATTCCGTCCGTATCGGGTGGTTCCCTACCAATTTTTACCGATTCTTACCGATAGGGGTGTTCTTCATTGCTCTTAGGCCGACAAACGACCGAGGAAGGACTACTAAGAGATAGGCGAAAGTCGGGAGCCAGGTGGGTGTAAGGTGGGGAAGAGTCGGGGGAAAAAAGAAAAAAGAGTTAATGTATGTTAAATAGCATGGGGTCGGGGTGTCCGTTTTTGCATTTTTGAGAGTTATATGTGAGGGCTGTAAAAAATAGGAGATGGAAAAGACCAAAAGTTAAATCTTTTTAACAAGTGCAACGAAATGGACTTTTTCTAGTCTTATATGCGAATAGGTCAAAAAGATTAAAAACATAAAAACACATATATGAACCCACAGGATAAGAAACATACACAGCAACCCCGGACTAAACTGGAATTTGCACGGCTTTTTGTTGGCGAATGCTGCTCAGACCAAGCCGCACGACGCTGGTTGAGGTCGGAATTGAACGCAAATCCAGCCTTGTTGGAACAACTTGGGGCCATCGGCTATAAGACGAGTACAAAACTGCTGACTATTAAACAACAACAGGTGATTTTGGAGTATTTCCATGTAGATTTTTTATCCAAAAGTGTTCATTAGTGTTCGTTTGCTTTGTTGATTGATTTTTTAGTCTTACTTTTGCACCAAATATAAAATGTTCGAATTATGAAAGCTAGTTGTTTTAAAAGAGGAATCTCTTTTGTCATGCTTTGGGTGACGCTGGCCCTCTCGTGGGGGGTGGCGGCGCAGACACCAGGCACAAATGTCGTCTTGATTGGTGACACGACCAACATGTATCTTATGTCGAGTAATGTTAGTCTGCCCTACGTGGAGGGTTTTGAGAGCTATACTCAGCAATTGGTGCAAAGCAATGAACTGAATGGCGAGGCGATGATTACGGGCATCGACTTCTACTGCGGCTCGGCAAGCAGCGTGGGCCGACCGGGCTGCACCATCTATCTTGCCAACACCTACGTGCCCGATATGTCGGGCGGCATGGTGGGGTTCGGCCCCTTGTTTCAGCAGGTGGCGGTGGACTCGCTGGTGTTCACCTTGGGGTGGAACCACTACGAGTTCGACACGGCTTTTCACTACAACGGCCTCGGCAACCTAATTGTGGCTGTGGACTGCCCATGGGGCTATTCGGGTGCCAATTTCTATGTTGCCCAGCGGGGGTTCTTAGAGTCGAGGTATGCGCGTAGCCGTTTAGCAGACATTACGCCTAACAGCAACACTACGGCTTCTAGTTGTCGCAACATTATGCGGTTGCACACGCAGGCGGTGCCTCCGGCTGTAGCCACCTGTCCGGCACCCACGCTGTGGGTGGATTCGCTAGGCTCTACGGCGGTGAAGATGAAGTGGAACCCCGGCTATCGCGACACGCTGTGGAGGGTGGAGTGCATCACCGACGGCGACACGGCATGGCATACGAGCGGGCTGGTGTGGGGCGACACGTCGTACACCATGACGGGCCTCACGCCCAACAGAGACTATACTTTCAGCCTCACGGCATTCTGCACAGACACGTTCACCACGGTGTTGAAACATGTGAGGACAAATTGTGTGCCGGTGGCGTTGCCCTATACGGAGGGTCTCGAGAGTTCGTGGAATATACCAGACTGCTGGTATGTGGTGCCGGGGTTGGCAGGGGATAAGCCAGTGGTCTCTTCGAGCTATGCACATACAGGGTCGCACGCGGTGCAGTTGAAGGGCGGCGCAGTGGTACTGCCTGACTTCGACGCGACACCCGACAGCCTGGAGCTGTACTTCTGGGCGAAGAGTGGGGGCGGCAGCATCCGTAACCTGTATGTGGGCATGGTGACAGACCCGCTGGATATGTCAACCTTTGTGCCGCTGGACACAGTGACGGTGCCGAACTATGCGAATTGGGTTGCAGCGGCGGTGCGGACTGACCGTTATTCCCGCCTGTCGGGACGATTGGCCATTGTCACCGCTGACCCGATGAACACTTATATGTATATTGATGACATCGAGGTGAGCCACATAGTCCCTTGCGAGGCACTGGCTGCGGCGACACTGGATTGGAAGACTGACACGGCGGCGCTGGTGCGGTGGGTGGACACGGCAGGGGCGGTGTACTACGATGTGGCGTACGGCCCCACGGGATTTGTGCCCGATTCTACTACAATTGTCACCAATGTGCGGACAGACAGTTTGTTGCTGACAGGGTTGTTGCCCTATACGCAGTACGACGTGTATGTGCGGCCGGAGTGCGGCAGCTTTACTACGCATTGGTCGCCTGTGATGACGTTCCGCACTTTCTGTAGTGCGCTGGACACGCTGCCTTGGGTTGAGAATTTCGATTCCTATACTGGGTATCCCAAACCCAATGAGCTGCCTTGTTGGCAGGGAAGGGTGGGGCTGAACACATACGTTGTCACTCTATCGGGCGATGCCCATTCGGGCAGCCGCGTGCTGCGGTGGGAGTGGAGTATCTACGATACGGAGGTCGACCATAAGATTGTCCTGCCCGCCATCAGTACTACGGTGTTGCCCATCAATACGTTGCAGCTGACATTTTGGGCCAAGAACACGGAAGACCCGTACAATCGTTACGACCCTGCCCGCATAGTGGTGGGCGTGATGGACGACCCAGAGGTGGACAGCACTTTCGTGGTGGTGGACACGGTGAACCTTGTGGGCGACGACTGGAGCCGCTACGATGTGGCGCTCACCTTCTACCGTGGCACGGGCAGGTACGTTGCCCTTCTGAGCTGTTCGAGCATTGGCAGCCGCAACAATTGGTATGCCTATATCGACGATGTGATGATTGATTTGGCACCGCCTTGTGCCAATGTGACGGGAATGGAGTTAACGGGCATTACCTCCACGTCGGCGACGGTGGAGTGGAATGCTGCCGACAGCGGCACGGTGTGGCAGGTGTTTGTCGACAGCTCGGCGACGGCGGTGCCAGTGGCGGACACTACTGTGCTGACCATGCCCATCCATACTTTTGACGGATTGGTGGCGGAGCAGCCCTACTATGTGTGGGTGCGTGCCATCTGCCCCAAGGGCGACACCTCGGGGTGGGAAGGCCCCATGCAGGTGGTGCCGGGTGTGTGGAATATGCGTGCCAACCGCAACGACACGCTGACGATGTGCGGTGTGACACTCTACGACGACGGAGGGGCTGACGGCAGTTTTACCCCATATCAGAACTCTTCGCTGGTCATCCTGCCCGATATGCCAGGACACCTTGTCAGCATCAGTGGGTATTGCGACATCGGCGGTAGCTCCACTCTCACCATCTATGACGGAGTCGGCACCTCCGGCCCTGTTCTATGGAACAAGACTCTCAACAACAATTATGCTGTCAACTTCGGTCCTGTTATTTCTGAGACGGGTGCCTTGACATTTGCGTTTAACGCACCGTTTTCAACCACTTATGAGGGCTTTGAGCTACAGGTGAATTGTGTGCCCGACACCTGTGTCATCCACCATCTGAGACTAGACCCCTCGGTGACGGCCAGCGACTCTGTGCTTGCCCTCACATGGGAGTGCAACGGAGCCTCGCACTACGAGGTAGAATATGGTTCAGTGGGCTTTGTCCCTGGCAGCGGCATGTTGGACAGCACCACGACGAACCACTACACAATCGGCGGACTGGCAAGCCTCGACCGCCGTGAGGTGCATGTGCGCAGCATCTGTGGAGAGGGAGATACGGGTGCGTGGGTACATAGTATCTTTACTACCCAGACGTGCAGTGATGCCGTCTATCGTGCCAACTTCGACAGCACCTTTTACGAAAACAGCAACTGCAACCTGCCCATAGGCTTCAATGGCTTCCCCTACAGCTATGTCCAGACCATCATCGACTCGGCCCATCTAGCCGGACTGGAAGGCGGCATCACGGCCTTGGCCTTCCGGCCAGTCGACAACATGGTGGCAGACCATCAGAGAGGCATCAGCGTCTATCTTGCCAATGTGGCAGACACCGCCTTCAATGGTGGCCCAATCATGCCCGATGCGGGGCACCGCTTCGTCAAAGTGATAGACTCTGCCAATTTCTGCCACGGAGCCACTACCGACTGGCAGTTGTTCAGCTTCGACCATCCGTTTATGTGGGACGGACACCAGAGCCTCCTTGTCGCCGTGTTGCGACAGGACGGCGGCAGCGGCATGCGAACCGAATATGCGGGACACTACCGCTATTCCGACCTTCAAAACAACATCAATCGTGGCTACATCATTGCAGGATACGACCCCATCGAAATCGACAGTGCCGACACCTATTACGGCTTTGGTACTGATATAGTAGGCGACCTACAGCTCTACACCAACACTTGCGCTCTGCCGCTGTGTCCTTTGCCGGTGGTGGACTCGGTGGTGACGGATTATGAATCCGCTACTATTACATGGAGCGGCTATAGTAACGACTATCAGCTCACCTATTCTGGTGCAGGAATTGTCTCGGTGACGGGCAACAGCTATACGCTTACGGGATTGCAGCCTGCCACTTCTTATCAAGTGTCGGTGCGACAGAGTTGTGCTGCCGACAGCTTGGGCTATAGTGACTGGACAACGGTGGAGTTTACGACTGATAGTTTCTATTGCCCATCGCCTGACAGCCTGACGGTGTACGACATCACACACAACTCTGCCACGTTCGACTGGGATGTAATGGATGAGGATTCGCCGTGGCAGCTGGAGGTGTGGATTCCTGGGGTCAGACATGTGAGCTATACTCCCACGGAACATCCTTTCACCGTTGAGGGATTGATGCCTGGCACGGAGTATTGTGCCTATGTTCAAGGCTATTGCGGCAGCGAACATCAGATTGCTGGCGAGTGGAGCGAAATGGTGTGCTTCACCACGCCGGCATGCCCGATGGTGACGGGACTGGACACCGTGGGTGTTACGACCAACAGCGTGACATTGACGTGGGATGCTGCCCTGGATGGACAGGACTATCTCGTGCAGTATGGACCGGCGGGGTTTGTGCCGACTGAGGGTGGCGACAGCGTGGTGCCGGGCAACAGCTGTGTCGTTGTCGGATTGCGGCCTGCCACGGCATACGACTTCTATGTGCGCACACGCTGTGCCGACGACTGGCTTGCCGATGGATATGCTGGCCTGCTCAATGTCGTCACACTGCAGGAGGTGGGCATCCGCGAGGTGAATAGCGAGTTCCAGTTCACGTTGAAGCCCAATCCTGCCAAGGGGGTGACGACGGTGCAGATAGTAGGACTGCCCTCAAAGGTGTCTGGCATGCTGCATGTTACGGTGGCAGACCTGACGGGTCGGGATGTGATAATTCGTGACCTCGAGTGTGATGGCCAATGCCAGATGGGATTGGATATTGAAGACCTGCCTGCTGGTGCCTACTTCGTCCGTGTGGTGGGCGAGCAAGGTACGGCAGTGAGGAAACTGATAATTAAATAGAGATATTGCATAACAAATCCATCACGTTATTAATCGTGTGAGTGCAGGGGTGCTGCGTTCTGCGGCGCCCCTAGCTTTATTCACTATCTTTTGGTGTGTCGGACGGATTGGTGGTGTCGGGCTGGGCGGCTGCGGTGCCTCCGAAGGCTCCGAGGGTCTTCATTAGGAAGAAGTAGTAGGCAATGAAGAGGACGGCCATCATCATGTCGCCAAAGCCGACGTAGGAGCGGTCGAGAAAGAGCAGCGGCATCAACATGAGCAGCAGCTTGGCAAGGGTATAGCAGTGGAAGCCGTTCTTGCGTAGCCGCCACATGAGCAGCAATCCCCCGAAGGAGACGGCATCGAGGAGTCCGCAGATGAGATAGTACCACTGCGGGACGGCGAAGAGTTTTTCGCAGAAGATGGCGTAGGCTGAGAAACTCTCGTTCCTCTGAGCCATTGACTGATATACCTCCAGCATAGTCTGCCGCGCCTCGGGGCCGGTGAGTCCCAGCATGAAGTGGCAGAGCGTCCACATGCCCGTGTAGATGAAGCTGATGATTAGCAGTGCGTGAAGGGATTTGGTGCCCTTCTGTCGGGTGTTTTCGTCGAGGGTCATAGCACGGCGGACATTTGTTGTTGCAGTTTGTGGGCTTCTTCGGCGGCACGTTCGGCAAAGTCCTCACCGTTGGAGGCATAGATGATGCCGCGCGAAGAGTTGACCAGCAGGCCGCAGTCGGGGGTGAGGCCATATTTGCACACCTCTTCGAGGCTGCCACCCTGTGCACCCACGCCGGGGACAAGGAGGAAACTGTTGGGCACGATGGCGCGTACCTGCGTAAGCATGTCGGCTTTGGTGGCACCCACCACATACATCATATTGTCGGGGTTGCCCCATTGCTGCGAGGTCTCGAGCACCTGCTCAAAGAGTTTCTTCTCGCCACCGACGGGCAGGAACTGGAAGTCGAAGGCACCCTTGTTGGAAGTGAGGGCAAGGAGGATGACCCATTTGCCGTCGTAGACGGTGAAGGGCTGTACCGAGTCGGCACCCATGTAGGGGGCGATGGTGAGGGCATCGAAGTTGAAGTCGCCCTGCGGGTCGAGGAACGCCTTGGCGTATTGCTGCGAGGTGTTGCCGATGTCGCCGCGCTTGGCATCGGCGATGGTGAAGGCGGGTTTGCCCAGACTGTGGAGATAGTCCATGGTCTTCTTTAACTGCATAAGTCCCTCGATGCCCATCGCCTCATAGAAGGCGAGGTTGGGCTTGTAGGCGACGGTGTAGTCGATGGTGGCATCGATGATGGCCTTGTTGAAGAGGAACACGCCGTCCTGCACGTCGCGCAGGTGTGCGGGCATTTTGTTTTTGTCAACGTCGAGTCCCACGCAGAGGAAGGAACGACGGGTATGGATTAGGTCGATAAGTTGTTGGCGGGTCATGGTGAAATTGAAAGTTGAAAATTGAAATTATTGTATTGGGTGTGACAATTACTTAATACTTCTTTCCTCAAAGCGTTACTTGGTGGAATTTCTCAGTGAGCTGCTGCGAGGTGATGTTGCCCAGATGGTCGTCGGACACTAGTTTGCCATGGTTGATGATGATGGCGCGCGAGCACATTGCCTCCACCTCCTGCATGATGTGGGTGGAGAGCAGCACCACCTTGTTCTTGCCGGCGTTTTTGATGACGGTGCGTATCTCCTCCAGCTGATTGGGGTCGAGTCCGGTGGTAGGCTCGTCGAGAATGAGCACCTTGGGGTCGTGGATAAGTGCCTGGGCGAGTCCCACGCGCTGTCGGTAGCCCTTGGAGAGCTGTGCGATGCGTTTGTTGCTCTCGGGGGTAAGGCCTACCAGTTCGATCATCTCCTCCACACGCTCCTTGCAGTGCTTGATGCCATAGATGCCGGCTGAGAATTCGAGGAACTCGCGCACGTACATCTCAAGATACAGCGGGTTGTGCTCAGGCAGGTAGCCTATCTGTCGGCGCACAGCGATAGGGTCGTCGTAGATGCTGTGGCCGCAGATGGTGGCTTCGCCCTCGGTGGGGGGGATATAGCAGGTGAGAATCTTCATAAGGGTGGACTTGCCTGCGCCGTTGGGACCGAGCAGGCCGACCACCTCGCCCTCACGGACGGTGAAACTGACATCGTCCACGGCACGCTGGCCATCGTAGATTTTGGTGATATTCTTGACGTCGATCATTTTTAATGTAATATATGGTTCGTTATAACGTAATCTCGTTATGACGTTATTTAACGAGAGTTATTTCCCATTTATTTCTTTAGCCCGTTGCATGGTGATGCGCTCATTGCCTTGGAAGGCTACCACGAAGGCATCGGCAAAGCCCTTTTCGCGGACAGCCTTTTGGTGCTCGGCGGCCTCACGGGCCGATGAGAATCGTCCGGTGGTGTAGCAGATGATGTTCTTCTGACGGTAGGTCTCGTAGTCGGTTATGCCCTTAAACTCGCGGGCTTTGGCTTTGAGCATCTGGGTGCTGGTCATAAACTGCACTTTATACACCACCTCGTTGCCGTGTGTTTCGCCCATCGGCTCAGGCTCTGCCTGTGGGGTGGGTGCTACAGTCTCCGTCTGTGCTTGCACGGGTGCCGCAGGCTGCTGCGAGGCCTCTTTGGGTTCGTCCATGGGTAGCGGGGGCTCCACGTGGGTCTGCGCTGTCGAGGGTATCATGGTGGAGGGGATAGAAGGTTCCTCCTTCTGCTTGGCAGGCTCAGTGGTGGTCTTGCCGGCAGTGGCAGTTTCCTGTTTTTCTGGCTGTACGGGTGGGTTCACTTCGGGTTTCTTGGTATTCTTGTAACCCTTCAGCTCTATCTTGAGGTCGGTGGGAGCCTTGCTGCCCTCGGTCTGGCTCTTATATGCCACAAACGCCTTGAAGATGCTCACCACGATGGTCGCCTGCCCCTCGTCCGACATCAGATACTGCTCCTCCTCGGGGTTGCTGATAAAGCCCACCTCGGTGAGCACGGCAGGCATGGCGGTCTTGTACAGCACAAAAAACTCGGCCTGTTTCACCCCTCGGTTGATAGTCTTGATGGCGCTCTTGTACTGGTCCTGAATCAAGCCTGCGAAGTCGAGGCTCTTGTCGATGTAGGCGTTCTGGTACATGGCAAACATCACATAGCTCTCGGGCGAGTTGGGGTCGAAGCCCTGATAGTCGCTGTTGTCCTTGTAGTCCTTCTCCAGCAATATGTCGGCGTTCTCCTTTTTTGCCACCTCCATGTTCGCCTTGCTCTGCGACAATCCCATCACAAAGGTCTCCACGCCCGTGGGTGTGGAGGTCTTATGCGAGTTGCAGTGTATCGAGATGAAGAGGTCGGCCTTGGCACGGTTGGCTATGCGGGCGCGTTCCGCCAGCGTGATGTCCACGTCGGTGGTGCGGGTGTAGATAATCCGCACGTCGGGGTAGTTCTCCTCGATGAGCTTTCCCAGCTTCAGTGCCAACGACAGGGTAACGTTCTTTTCCTTGCATTTTTTTCCTATGGCACCGGGTTTGTCGCCCCCGTGACCCGCGTCAATGACGACTGTTTTGACCTGTCCGACGGCTTTTTTTTTGCGAAAAGGCAGTTCCATTTATGCAAACCAGCACAATAAATATGGCAAGTAAGCGTTTCATTTTCAATTGTGTTTTTTTAGTTTTCAATATTGTGCAAAAAGTTGGTATCTTTGCAGTTTCAAACTGCAAAGATACGAGTAAAATCGGAAAGTGAGAAATATTATGTGGAAACTTTTGAACATCTGTTTGTTAGTCTCCTTCGTGGGACTGACAAATGAGTGTTTTGCCCAGTCCGATTCTGTCATTTTGCAGGGTCAAAAATCATTTTCTGGCACTTTTTTGCGGCCTTTTGCACCCGATTCAGCGGTGGCGCAGCCCGATTCTTTGCAAAAAAAATTGCCCGATTCGCTCGCCGTCGCCTTGCCCGACAGACTCACCGCTTCGGCAGCCGCCTTGCTCTCCGATTCCCTCGCCGCCGTGGCCGACTCGCTGGCCTCCCAGCGTCGCCTGATTGGCAATTCCCCCAGTGCCCTCTCCAGCATTGTCCACTATCAGGCGGAAGATTCCATCTCCTTCGATGTCAACAAACGCAAGGCACAACTCTACAACAAAGGCATGATTGAATACGAGAGCATGGAACTGAAGGCTGACGAGATACGCGTCGACTTCAACACCCAGATGCTCTATGCCGTGCATGTCACCGACTCCAACGGCAAACCCGTCGGCAGGCCTTTCTTCAAGGAGGGCGATGCCGAGTATGTCGCCGACACCATCTCCTTCAACTACAACACCAAGAAGGGCATCATCTCAGGTGTCATCACCCAGCAGGGCGAAGGCTTCCTGCATGGCTCCCGTGTGAAGAAGATAAGCGACTCCATCATGTACCTCAGTGGCGGGCAGTACACCACCTGCAACTATTCACACCCCCATTTCGCCATCAATTTCAGCCACTCCAAGCTCATCACCGGCGACAAGATTTTCACCGGTCCCGCCTATGTCTCCATCGAGGACGTCCCCACGCCGCTGGTGCTGCCCTTCGCCTTCTTCCCCATGAAGAAGGACCGCACCTCGGGTATTCTGATGCCCAGCTACGGCTGGATGAACTACCGTGGCTACTACCTCAAGGACGGCGGCTACTACTGGCCCATCAACGACATGCTCGACCTCGCCCTCACCGGCGAGATATACACCAACCTCAGTTGGGCCGCCGAGGCAAAGAGCAATTATTATGTACGTTATAAGTACAAGGGAGACGTGGACATCCGCTACGGCATCACCAAGGAAGGCATCCCTGGCGACAGTGCCACCTTCAACAAGTTCAGCGACTTCAAGCTGGTGTGGAAACACGACCAAGATGCCAAGGCCAACCCCCGTAGCCGCTTCTCCGCCAATGTCAACCTCCAGAGCCGCAACTACAACAAGAACACCACCAACCGCAACGACTATTTCAACAGCACCACCACCTCCAGCATCTCCTACACCGCCCAGCTCGGTGGCGGCTTCAACCTGGCTGCCTCGCTGCGCGAGTCCTACAACGCACAAACGGGCATCATCAATCTCAAACTCCCCTCGGTGTCGCTCAGCTCCACCACCTTCTATCCCCTGCGCCGCAAACAGGTCTCAGGCTCCTACCGTTGGTACGAGAACATCTCGCTCTCCTACACCTTCTCGGCCGACAACAACATCACCTCGCAGGATTCCGACCTCTTCAAGCTCGCCACCCTCAACAAGATGCAGTACGGCGTGCAGCATTCCATCCCCCTCAGCTTCTCGCAGAAAGTGCTCAAATATTTCAACTGGACCAACTCGGTCAGCTACAACGAGCGTTGGCACTGGAGCACCATCCGCAAGTCGTTCGACACCCTCACCAACAGTGCCGTCATCGACACCGTCAGCGGTTTCCGCTCCAACCGCGAAGTGGGTTTCACCTCTTCGCTCTCCACCCGCATCTACGGCATGTTCAATTTCAAGTACGGCCCCATCAAGGCCATCCGCCACGTCATCAACCCCTCTGTGTCGTTCAACTACCATCCCGACTTCGGCAACCCCAAGTTCGGCTGGTGGCAGTCCTACACCGACAACACCGGCTACGTCCACCGCTATTCCATCTTCGAGCAGAGCCTCTACGGTGGGCCTGGCGACGGCCGCTCGGGGCGCGTCTCCTTCAATATTGGCAACAACTTGGAGATGAAGGTGAAGGATTCCAAGGACACCGTCACCGGTATGCGCAAGATTGCCCTCCTCGAGAACCTCAGCTTCAACATGAGCTACGACCTCGCCAAGGACTCCCTGCGCTGGTCCGACCTCAGCGTATCGGGGCGCACGACCCTATTTAAGAACATGGTGCTCAACTATTCGGGCACCTTCAGCCCCTACTATATCGACAGCGCGGGCCGCAAGCACGACCAGTTCATCTGGAAAGTGCAGAACAAGCTCTTCCAGAAGACCAACTCCAGTTGGAGCACCCAGTTCTCCTACAGCATCAACAGCGAGACCTTCAAGTCTGGCAAGGGCGACGAGGCCGGCTCCAAGCCCAAGGGCGAACAGGTTGTGCCGCCGGTGCTCCAGACCCCCTTCAACTACAACCCCGCGCTGATGATGGGCTCCTACGCCAATTTCAACATGCCGTGGAACGTCTCGTTCAACTACACTCTCAGCTATGTCAGCACCTACGTGGCCGCGCAGTTCAACCTCAAGAAAGAGTTTATCCAAACCCTCAGCGTCACGGGCAATGTCGACCTCACCCCCAACTGGAAGATTGCCGTCACCACCGGCTACGATTTTGTTAACAAAGGCCTCTCCTACACCTCGCTCGACATCTACCGCGACCTCCACTGTTGGGAGATGCGCTTCAACTGGGTACCTTTCGGCTACTACAAGAGCTGGAACTTCCAAATCAACATCAAGGCCAACAGCCTCAAGGATGTCAAATACACCAAGCAGCAATCCTATCAGGACAACCAAGGCTACTACACCTACTGAATGACCTAAAAAAGTATACCCCTAACCCCACATCCCCCATGTCAGACAAACTCTATTACTCTATCGGCGAAGTCTCCAAGATGCTCGATGTCAACCCCTCGCTCCTGCGTTTCTGGGAGACCGAGTTCCCCGCCCTCCGTCCCCACAAAAACAACAAGGGCACCCGCTACTACACCGCCGACGACATCGCCCTGCTCCGCCATATCTACCACCTCACGCGCGACTGCGGCTACACCCTCGAGGGCGTCAAAGAGCAGCTCCGCCATAAGGACACCCTCGACGACACCATGCAGGTGGCCCAAACCCTCGCCGATGCCAAACAGTTCCTCCTCGAGCTGAAAGCCCAGCTCTAGGAGGAACCCTTCGGATTATCCCGATTGCTTCGACTATTTTGATTATTCCGATTTCCTTACCCCAGCACGGCCTGCAGCTCCGCGTCGTTGCGGTAGGTCATCTGGCGGAAGAGGTTCTCCTCGTCCTTCTGGCGGGTGATGCGCACTTGGTCGGCAACAAACTGGCGGATGGTGCTGTAGCGTTGCAGCAGGGTCTGCCACTGCTCCTCGCCAATCGTCTTGCACATCAGCAGGTCGCACAGCGTATGGTAGGCATGGCTTGGGCAGAGGCGTTCGTTATACTCCTCCCACCACTGGTTGTAGCGTTCGTGTATCTCGTCCCACGAGTTGATTTCGCCCTTCTCAATCTGGCCCATCAGCGTGTCGAGGTAGGCCTGTGGCACCAGCTGTCCGCCCAGGTTCACCCATTCGCGCTCGCGCTCGCCCTCGCCCAGTGTGGCGTCGGGCAGGGCGGTATTCTCGCCGTCCTTGGTCAGGGTGCTCATGGCGTAGTACACCAGCATCTCCTCGTAGGCCTTGTAGCCCTGCGCGGCCTTCAGCACCGTCACCTTCCGCTTGCCCTTCTCCATGCCGTAGGCCACCACCTCGATAGGCTCGGTCTTTTGGTCGTGGTGCTGCGCCTTGGTCTGCAGGTAGGCCTGCTCGGTCCAGTATTTCAGCAGCTGGCGGCCGTTGAAAATCTCCTCGGCGGTGTCGGGCGCGAAGGGGGTGAAGACGATATGCTGCGCCTTCTTCTGCCGCTTGTCGCGCTTGGCAAACTTGGTGATGTTGCGGTTCAGCGCATACATGTTGTACATCCACCAGTAGGCGGGCATCACCTCCAGACGGTTCTTTGCCGCGTTGTTGTTCACCAGCGCGAAGGGCAGCGTGATGCTCAGCTCGGCAGGGTAGGCTCCCTTGGCCAGCAGGCAGTAGGAGGCGAAGCTCGACGAGTGCTTGAGGCTGGTGCACAGTCCCGGCCAGAAGCCGCGGCCCGCCACTATCTCGTTGTCGGCGGTGCGGCCGTTGTGGTTCGACCCCACCGTGCAGCCCGCCGCCAGGTTGCTCTGTCCCATCACCAGCGAGGCGATGAGGAACGAGTTGTTGTGGTGCTGCTCGTGGGCGGGGAAGATGATGTTGTTGCCCACCTCGCAGCGCGCTATGGTCGAGTTGTCGCCCACCACCGTGTCGTTCAGGCGCACGCCGAACTCCAGATGCACGTGCTCGCCCAGCACGAAGCGCATGGCTATGCAGCCGTATTCGCAGGTGCAGCCGTAGCCCACCACGCCGTCGGCCAACACTATGCAGTCCTCGATGCGTGAGGGAGTCTTGGCGTCCGAGAGGATGGCCACGTTGTGCACCGTCTGCGTGTTCTTGATTGTGCAGTGGCTGCCCACACGTCCGTAGCAGCCCTCAGGCGTGGCGAGACGCTGGCGCGTCATGGCCTCCAGCCGCTCCACCATCTTGCCGTGGTCGCGATACTTGGCCCATAGGTAGGCGTCGCCGATGGTCATGCCGCTGAAGGGGAGTATCTTGCGCCCCTCGTTCTCGTTCATGGGCGCAAGCCACGGGTAGTCGTTCTCCACGTTGGGGGCCGTGGCGGTCATCTCGCCGATGTTGAACAGCAGGCAGCCCTCGCCCACCGTGTAGCCGCTGAGCATCCGCACATGGTGCACCGCGCAGTGGTCGCCCACCGTGGCGTTGGCAATCATGCTGTTGTATATTCCTTCCGGCACTTGCAGGTCGTTGTCGTGGACAAGGCCCTGCCCCAGGGCTCCCAGGCATACTTTGCCCATAAACACGTTGTTGTAGACCAATGCGGCATCAAAACCGTCGGCCACTTGGATTGACGACCAGTCTTCGGCGCGGTTGCCTTGCTGTTGTAGCTGCTCGACCTCTTGGATGGTCAATGCTCGGAAAGAACTTGTTTTCATAATAAAAAGAAAAATTATAAAATGATATATTGATAAATTTTGAAAGTGCAAAATTCGGAAAAAAAATCGACATAACGAAAAATGTTTCTCGAATAAACTGTTTTTTTTGACTTCCCTTCCCCCCGTCTTTTCCCTCCCTTCCCCCCGCCTGGCTCCCGACAACCGCCGACTTTCATCGGGCCCTTCTTGTATCCTTCTTCGCCCATACAGCCTCAAACTGCGCCCCAATCGGTAAGAATCGGTACAAATCGGTAGGGAGCCGTACGAAGCGGTAGCATGCGGTAGGAATCGGTAGCCGGGAGGGAAAAAAGTGCTATTTTTGCACGAAAAGCAGAAAAAATGCTAAAAATACTTAAATTTGTGTTAAAAAACGGACAAAAGTGCAAATTTTTTTCTCTTTTGGTGTTTATATAGTAAAACGATTCGTTTTTGTAAGAACAGACCCGTTTTTTTAAATAGTCAAATGGACCATATTGATCATAGTTACGAGCGGTTCGTCGCCACGGTTGGCGAGCACGAGGACACCATCAGGATGGTGGCTGCGGGCTTCTTTGTGCCAGGCAGCTATCTTTTCAACGAGATGGTGTGCGACCTTACCACGTTCCTGTGGCTTGTCTACCGCGACATGCCGGCTGACGCGGTTGTCTTCCGTGAGCGGAGGTGGGTCTATTCCGTCCTCCACCGCCATGCGCTGAACCGGATACGCGACGACGCCCGCTACCAGCAGCGGCTGGTATACGGAGCCGACCTCATAGGTCTGGCCGGCGACGAGGAGGTCGACCCGCTAGTCAGGAGGATGTACTGCCTTGTGGCCCATCTTGACGACGACGGCGACCGAAATCTTATCAATATGTACCTCGCCAATGTGTCCGTCGAGGAGATTGCGGACAAGACGGGGCGGAGCAAGGCATACGTCTATCGGCGCATAAAGAAGATTGTCGGCAAGTTGCAACGACTCGACAAGGAGTTGGGCGACGAGGCCGACGACGATGGCGATGGCGACGGGGATGAGGGTAATAGTAATGACAGTAATGGGAAAGGAGTAAACAATGAAGATTAAGGATGAACGATTTGAACAGATGTTGAGTCGGGTGCGCGACAGGAATGGGCGGCTGGCGAAGGAGAGGTGTCTCTATACCCGGGAGGAGCTGTGCGAGAGGATGGGCAATGCTGCCCGCAGTGCGGAAGATTCCAGTGCTGAGCGGCGGCGCGGGTGGCTGCGCATGGCGCTGCTGGTGGTCTTGGCCGTCATGCCGCTGGCAGTTGCCGCGTCGGTGACGGTGTATCGTGCGCAGCCCGAACCCGACGGGTATGTGATGAATATTGGTGCCGACCGTGCCGAAATGGTTGTTTCGATAGAAAGAGTGCTCATCAATATATAGGAATTTCTATTAATCCCCATTTTGACAGATGCCATGCGGGCAGAAATTATATAAAATCTTGATTCAAAAATATATAAAATTATTATTTATCAATTTTGTTCAATTTCTCGTCGCCAGGCGACAAAAAATAGAACCCATCATTATGAAAAAGAGTAGTATAGTTATTATAAGTGCCTTGACCGTCGTTGTCGCCGTCGTGGTGGGGCTTGCAGTCAGGTATATGCCCAGTGTGGTGCCGGACTGGCAGTGTGGCGAGGTGTACCAGAGATATAAGGGCATGGAGGGCATCCGTGCCTCGTATGTGAAGGACTTCAGGGTGAACGACACGCTGACGGTGGGGGTGACGCTGCTGGAGGCGGAGGACTCGGCGGCATGGGATGAGCTGGTGAAGAAGTTTAATGTGCCAGATGATGCGATAGAGGCAACGAAATCTAGTTCGGGAGAGATAAAGGTATGGATTCGTTTAGGACGGAAAGGACACCCTGAGGATGTGATAGAAGACGTTGGGGGAAGTGTAGACATGGATAAATGGGAGTTTGATATGATTGCAGAATCATTTGAACAGCGTACAATATGCATATTTGATATAAATAGCATGGATGAGTATCTTGCATTGGTTAGTTATAGTGTTGATATAATGGCAAATAAAATTAAGGTTAATTTCAAAAATTTAGGAAACGAGTAAATTAAAATCAATTGTCTTGCTGGCCGTGTTGGGACTAGCCGTGGCCAGCTGCACGAAGGAGAATGTGACGGACGACACGTATGTTGTTGCCACCGCGTCGAGTGTCACTTATTTTATCGATGGGCAGCAATACTATGCCAACCCGCAGACCGATGAGGAGTGGTCGGCATTCCTCGACCGTATGTTGGCTTTGGCAAAGGAGGGATACACCGTGCGGTTCGAGCGTACCGGTGTCGGTCAGCAGACTAATGTCGCCAAGGAGAAGGTGACGTATATCACGGACAACGAAAAGGATGCGAAATTGTGGGCTGCACAGATGGTGCTTCATGGGTATCAGGTTACCATTACCTTTGACCAAGCAACAGGGAAATACACCTGTGTAGCCGTCCGTTAGTCAATTAACAGCAGGTGGGGAGCCTGCATAAAACCATTAAGGCAATGAAACTAATAAAGAGAGCCCCGCACGAAATAGGTGCGCCGGTGTGCGGGGCTGAAAAATGAGGGCCGGAAGGCGGCGAGAAGCCTGTTTCGAATGTCGCAAGGAGAAACACTTCCCCCGCCCGCAGGGCCCCCGAGGCATAGAAGGTCTGATGCCGCAAGTAATAACGCAGCAGGACCGAATCTATTGTGCGAGGCCGGAAAAAAAATCTGCGCCAGCCCGCACAGCACCGCAAGGCAAGGCAGACGGTTTTTCCCACAAGTAAAAGTGGGTGAACCAAATTTATTAACCTAAAAAGATAGATAGTCAAGCCTCAAAAATTATCAACAATCTGATTGTTGATAAAATAAATTGTTAAAATACTTGTGTGGTTTGCAAAAAAGTCGTATCTTTGCATCGAAAAACATGCAAAACAATGTACACAAAACCCGCACCCCGAACCGACCAGCAGTCGCTGTTCTTCGACCTGGAGTCACAGCTGAACCAGAAGCACCCGCTATACCTATTGGCCAACAAGATAGACTGGGAAGTCTTTGAAGAGGCCTTCAAGGGATTGTACTGTGCCAACAACGGACGACCAGCCAAGCCGATTCGCCGTATGGTGGGGTTGCTGATACTGAAACATGTGCGCAACGTGTCGGACGAGAGTGTCATGGGGGGGTGCAACCACTAACGGAAATTGATAAATGATTTAAAAATAGTACGGATATGAAGAAAAACGTTATGTTGGTGCTGGGCGTGCTTGGCGCAATGCTGGCGCAGGCGCAGCTGAGCGACACGGTGGAGCACCGTGTGAGGAACTATTACTACAGCCGCTGGTTCGACACGTGCCAGTGCGAGGGGATATACCGTGGGACGGCGGAGCGTCTCGCCAGACTCAACCTTATTCACCATACCAGTTACCAGTGGGGGGAATTTGCGAGGAGGGACTATGCGGCGGAGCCCGTGGAGCTGTTGGGCATGGCGGTGATGGTTATTCCCGAGGTCAACACCCGGCTGTATATAGACAGCAACTATGGCGAGGAGTATGTGTATGTGGCCTACTACGACTCGGTGAACAACGATATGGTGAAGGTGGATTCGGCGAGATGGGACACTGTGCAGCCGAAGACGATGAAGCTGGTGCTGACCTCGACACCGGAGTATTATTTATGGAATGACACGTATCCGGGCGGCGTGGCGTACTGCAGGGTGTACGAGGCCTACTTTGAGAAGCCGGTGAGGGTGGAGGGAGAGTTCTACGTGGTGGGCAGTTTCCATGGCAGCGAGCTTTGCGAGGCTCCCGGCTGGACCGAATTCTGCATGCACAAGCCCGTATATTATGCGACGATAGGAGGTCCGACGCATCCGGAATGCTGCTATCCCACAGAGTGGGAGTTCCGTCGTACCCATACTTGGGCATGGCATGATACCCCCAAGCGGGGCTTCGGGCCGTTCCTGCCCATCATCGAGCCCCAGAGCCTGCTGGAGGTGCGTGCGGCGGACTCGGCGATGGGGCATGTGACAGGCGGGGGGTTCTATCCGGACAGTTCGAGCGTGCTGATACGTGCGGTGCCCGAATACGGCTATGTCTTCTCTCATTGGGACGACGGGGACACGGTGAATCCGAGGCTGGTGACGGTGACGAGCGACACGGTGTTCACCGCCTATTTTGAGGAGGCGGAGTATTACAGGATGGCCGTCAGAGCCTATCCTCCTGAGTACGGCACGGTGGAGGGAGACGGGAGCTATCCGCAGAACACGGACACGGTCATCGCCGCCCATGCGATGGACGGGCAGTACCGTTTCGTGGAATGGCATGACCACGACATCACCAATCCGAGACGGGTGAGGGTGGTACAGGATACGGTGTTCACCGCGATATTCGAGCTTGTGGAGGACAGCGGCAGCCATCAGGGCATAGGTGCCGTGCCGCCGCTGGGCAGCCAGTTCCGGTTGGTGCCGAATCCCGCGTCGAGCGAGGTGAGGTGCGTGACCTGTGGCGAGGGCTTCGCCGGAGGCGTGCTGACGGTGACAGACGCTGCGGGTCGCGAGGTGCTTCGCAGGGAGCTGGCTGCGGGGACGCAGAGGGTCGCGCTCAGCGTGGCGGACTACCCAGCGGGCACCTACTTCGTGACGCTGACCACCACCGACGGCACCGGCACGCAGAAGCTGATAATTGAAAATTGAGAATTGAAAATTGAGAATTGAAATCTCGCGGGAGCGACCAATTGCCTGCCGCTGCGAAGTTTCAATTCTCAACTCTCAATTTGAGAAAAATGTGTATCTTTGCAAATGAAAACTTGGAATCCATTCTTAATTATTGTGCCATGAAAGTGTTGAGATTTAGCATTCTATTTATTGTACTGCTGATGCCGCCTGGTGCGGCATTAGGGCAGAGCCAGACCAGCGAGGTGACCGGGCACAGGTCTGACACAATCATCGTGCGGTACTGGAAGGAAGCCGCAAGCGTCGTGTACACCCACAACAGCTATGACGAGAACTGGTTCCTGCTGGTGGATTCCGCCGTGCCGCACGTGCAGAAGATGGCCGTGCCCCCGTACGTGACGGTTAACGACTTCCGCATCTTGCACGACACGGTGTTCGTGGGAGGGCACTACGTGTTGGGCGGCACCCCGATGGGGCTGCTGGCCTGTTTCGCCATCAACGACTTCTACACCGGGGCGGGCACGTACCACTGGGATGCCGCATCGTCGGCGCCGATGGTTGGCGGCCCCATGGACGGATGCCAGAGCTATCTGTGCGACATCGCGAGGCTCGCGGTGTACGACAGCAGTGGCTGCTCGAAGATCGCCTTTATCGCCAAGAACTATTTCCTAGGGGAGACATCGATGCGCGTGGGCATCGGACGGGCCAGGTTTGACGGGACAATGTGGGACTGGATATTTATGTTCAACAAGTACGCGATAGAGGAGTATACCGACATTGTCACCACGCAGAACTACGTGGTGGCGGTGGCGCGCACCAACGACTCGGCGCGGCTGGCGCTACGGGTGTTTCCCAAAGGCGGCTACCTCTACCCTGCAGGGACATGGCCGGCGGATAACAGCTATCCCAATAAATACGGACAGGGCTTTTCGGACCTGGAAGTGGACGAGGACGTGATGGCGACGGCGTTGGACGGCGACGGGTTTGCGGTGGCGTACCATTATAAGAATTCGCCAGACGAAGGGCTGGCGCTGAAAACGTTCGGCATCGCGGGCGGAGCGGCGGTACTGCAGGAGGGGCTGACAGTCCCGTGTGGCAGGCAGCCGGGCTCGAGGTGGAAGATGCGCGACGTGCGTTATTCCCCGTCGAAACAGAGCATAATCGTGCTGAACGACTTCGACGGCGGGACGGTGGGCGGCCAGGCGAGCATCGTATATCGGTTCCCGCTCCCGTCCCTGTCGGCTGGTGTAGTCCTGTACAACGGCAGCTATCTTTTGGGGCACGGCCTGCATGCCCTGGATCCCTTCGGAGGCGCATCGGAAGCCTTTGTGGCATCGGGCAACTACATGGGTGGCGGGTACCTCACACTGATGTGGGAGGCTGTCTTTCCCCCCGCCAGCTGCGGGCTGCCGGACATCATCAACGGCATCATCAGGCATGTGCCCCCGTACATCAGGTACATGGAGACGAATCTGATCAAGCCGCCATTCCGGCAGGACGACATGCCCTCGGCAGTTGAGGAACAGGAAAGGACGACATTGTGTAACCAATAAACAGGCAGCAATATGAAAAAGACAGTTCTGTTAATAGTTTGCGTGCTGGCGGCAGGGGTAGCGACAGCCCAGTCTCACAGTTTCAGGGACACGACGTATGTGCGGTACCAGCAGTTCGATTTCGACGCATGGCTGGCGGCGGACACGGTGGGGGACCGCTACAAAAATCTGAGGATTGCGCCAGCAAATCCTGAAGAGTGTTACAGTAATATTGTGATGGAACCGTCGGACGTGCTCCAGTACAACTATATAGACAATCCAGCCGGAGTGGACGTGGCCGGGATTTCTGCCGTCATATATGATATACAGAATCAGGTCGTCCCGCTGGAGTATCTGATGCTGTACGAGGCCTCACCCGACACCTTCGAGCTGCTGGAACGGATTGAGTGGACGGGAATCGACATGTCCGGGTTCCCCCTGTTCGGATTCGTGAAGAGGGAGGCGGCGTGCACATATGCCTCCTTTGCAGTCCCTGTCGACTCCTCGTTGTATGACAATGCGACGAATCATAGGAACCTGCATTATCGGATATTCGACTACTATTTCGACAAGCCCGTGAGGGTGTACGACTCGTTCTATGTGGGAGGGACATACTATAATATCGAGCCATTTTTTACTGGAGAGACGGGTCTGAGCATGGGCGGAGGCAGTTACGTCACGTTTAGTACGGGTTCGAAGCAGGACGGATGTTACGAACCGTCGCTGTGGAAGTTATATCATTATTACATGGCACACAGCTCCCCATACCCGTTACACCAATGGTACTGGAACACGACTACCCAGTTTTTGATGGTGCTGCCCATCATAGAGGTGGTGGACACGGAGTTTGCCCATGCGCCGGAGTGTCCGAGGGTGAGCGGGCTGTTTGTGCGTGGGAACTATACGGACACGGTGACGG
>JAEEGK010010266.1_pt1 | contig 21632 bp, 18 predicted proteins | sample 8958771 | NCBI WGS metagenome assembly JAEEGK01 (sample SAMN16246547, study PRJNA631951) | gut metagenome | biome: gut microbiome; feature: rumen; material: SC-attached | host: Bos | place: Iran: Karaj | collected 2018-10 | reverse complement strand
CAAAAACTGGGACGTCTTCCGCAAAAAAGGCCGTTTTTGCGGTTAACCTGCAAAAATTTGGGACGTCTTCCGCAGTACTATTGACCCAATAGGAAAATCAGCGGGGTTCAGGCACCGAGCGTGAGGCTGTGGTCGATGCAGGCGGGGTATTCCTCGGGATAATGGGTGACCATCAGGAGGGTCTTGCCGGGAGCGCCGCAGAAACGGTCCAGCAGGGCCTTGACGCGCAGGCGCTGCGCCTCGTCAAGGCCGTGGAGCGGCTCGTCGAGGACATAGAGCGGCGGATCCTTGACGAAGGCGCGCGCCACCAGGCAGAGGCGCTGCTCGCCGCTGGAGAGCCGCAGGAAGGGCCGTTCGGCGAGCTCCGCGATGCCGAATTCGGCCATCCAGCGGCGCGCGCAGGCGTATTGCTCCGCGGAGGGATGGCGGTAGAGCCCCTCCGTGTCGAAGAGCCCGCTGGTGACGATGTCCAGCGCGGGCGCGTCCACCTGGAAGGCCCGGTGCAGCTCGGGGCTCACGAAACCGATATTCTTCTTGATGTCCCAGATCGTCTCGCCCGAGCCGCGCGGGCGGCCGAAGAGCTCGATGTCGCAGGCATAAGCCTTGGGGTTGTCGGCGCAGACCAGGCTCAGCAGCGTGCTCTTGCCGCTGCCGTTGGCGCCGGTCAGCGCCCAGTGCTCGCCGGCGCGGACCGTCCAGTTCAGGCGGTCCAGCAGCACGCGGTCGCCGAAGCTGACCGTCACGTCGCGCATGCGGATGACGGGCGGCGGCAGCACCGCGTCCAGGTAGGCCTCCAGGGGCACTTTCTCCCCCGCCTCGCCGTCCCGGACGGGAATCACGTGCGTGATGAAAGAAGGGATCTCCGCCGGACGCGAAAGCACCAGCAGGAGCGTCGTCGACGCCGCCAGGGCGGCCAGCAGACGCGTCAGGAGCGCACGCGTGCGCGGATCGAGCCCGATGAAGGGATTGTCGACGACCAGCACCGACGGGCCGTCGAGCAGCGCGCGCGTGAGCTGGAATTTGCGCAGCTCGCCGCTGGAAAGGATGACGAGCGGCTTGTCCAGCACGCCCTCCAGCCCGAACAGGGCCGTCAGCTCCGCCAGGCGCCGGCGGGCGCCCTCCGGGTCACGGCCCGCCGCGGCCTCCTTGCGGAGCGCCTCGCCCGCCGTCGGCGGCTCCCCTTCCAGGGTGAAGAGGTTCCAGCGCTGCTGCATGAAATAGTTGCGGTCGCCGTAGCTACCGTAAGAATCGCGGAAAGTGATGTATTTGGCGCCGGTGCGGCCGGCGAATGCAGATGCGAGGCGGCTCTTGCCGGAGGCGTTGGGCCCGACCAGGGCCACCTGCTCCCCCTCGCGGATATCCAGCCCGCTCATCCCTGGGCGACCGTTTTCTTATAGACATCCTCGATCACCAGCCCGCAGAGCGTCATCCCGAAGATGGCGGTGACGTGCGCGAGCGAGCCGTTGATCTGCGCCTTGTTGAACAGGTCCGTCTCCGCTTCGGCGCGCGCGCCGCGGTTGGGCAGCACCTCCTCGTCGTAGACGCAGCGGAACTTGTGTCCCGGCCAGGTATGGTCCTGCTTGAAGCGCTTGCGGAGCGCGGCCCCCAGCGGGCAGCCGCGGACGTTCCAGAATTCGGCCACGCGCACCTGCGCAGGGTCGATCTTGAGGGCTGCGCCCATCGAGCTGAAGAAGACCGCAGGCGTGCGCGTGGCCCGCAGGATCAGCTCGCCCTTGTCCTTGAGCGAATCGATCGCATCGAGGATATAATCGTAGGAATCGAGGTCGAATTCGTCCGCCGTCTCCGCGTTGAACACCTTCTGCACGGGCACGATCTCGGCGTCCGGCGCGATCTCGAGCAGCCGCTCGCGCAGCGCCTCCACCTTGACCTGCCCCACCGTGCGGGTGGTGGCCATCAGCTGGCGGTTGACGTTGCTCGCGCTGATGCAGTCGGCGTCCACCAGCGTAAGGTGCTTCACGCCCGAGCGGACCAGCCCCTCGGCGCACCAGCTGCCCACGCCGCCCACGCCGAACAGCGCTACGCGCACTTCGGCCAGGCGCGCGAGCACGTCGCCGCCCAGCAACAGTTCCGTCCGGTTGGAATACGCATTATCCATACAGCAAAGATATGCATATTTTTTCTAACGGATTTCGCGCCCGAACGGGAAAAGAGAGTTGCCCGCCATCTTGAAGTGCTGCACCCCGAAGGGGATGCCGATGATTGTGATGCAGAAAAGCAGGCCGAACACCACGTGCAGCAGCGCGATTTCCCACCATCCCAGCAGGATCCAGAGCAGGTTCATCACGGAGGAAAGGCAACCCGGCTCCGTGGACCTGTACACCAGTTCGTGCCCGAACGGCCAGAGCGCGAAAGCCCCCAGCTTGAAGAGCTGGATCCCGAACGGGATCCCGACGATCGTCACGCACATCACCAGTCCGACGACGAAATACAGAAGGGCGATCAGAAGACCGCCGAACAGGATCCAGATAAGATTTCCAAGAAATTTCATAACCGCATCAATATCCTTTTTCGAAGCTTGACACCAGTTCCGTAACGATCCTGAAGACAGGCACATAGCTGTCATACTTGACCGTCCGAAGGTTGTCGTTTGGCGTATGATAATAAGGGAAAGCCGAACCGTTCTCGTTCATCAGGAAGATGCACGGCACACCGCGGACGGCAAACGGATAATGGTCGCTGTTGGCGGCGAGCTCGCCGCGCTGCAGCTTCACAAAAGGCGACCAGCTCTCCAACGACAGGGGGACAATGACCCTGTCGTAACGCGCCAGCCCGGCGTCGCTGACCTCGCAGTACATCTCCGGGCAGTCGTCGCCGATCATGTCGATGTTGAACAGATAGACGATCTGCTCCAGCGGCACGACAGGATGCTCCGCATACCAGGTCGAGCCGAGCAGCCCCGCCTCCTCGCCGGAGAAAGCGATGAAATACATATCGTACTCCGGCTGCTTCTGCGCATAATGCTGCGCCAGCGTGAGGATCGTGGCCACGCCCGAGGCATTGTCGTTGGCGCCCGGATAGAAGACGCGCCGGCCCTGGTTGCCGAGGTGGTCGTAGTGCGCCGTGAACACGAAACAGCTGTCGTGGCGCGCGCCGGCGATCTTGGCGATCACGTTCTCCGTCTGATACCCCGACAGGAAGGCGTTCTCGACGTCGAGCCGGACGGTCCGGGCAAACGAAAGGGCCTCCGGCGTCACCCAGACGATGGGTTTGTCCACCACATGGTCGCCGTAGGCCTTATAGAACTTCAGCGGCGAGACCCAGGTGTAGAGGAGGCCGGCGTTGGCGCACGCGCCCGCCGTCTGCAGGCGCGCGAACACCTCCTTATGCTTATAGGTGAAAAGAAAATCGCAGCAGACCATCGCGCCCGCCCATTCGGGCTTCGCCAGGTCCGCGAAGATCCGGTCGGGATTGAAATCCGCCGTGTCGACATAGTAGACCGGGAACTCCCCCTTCACGCCGGGAGAATACTCCCGCATCGAGAAATCGATGCCGGCCCGCAGCCTGCGGCCGTCGGCCCACATCTTCATGTTCCCGCTGAAGGTATTGATGTCGAGGGTGAACGGCTGGACCGTGACTTCGTCCACGCCGGACTTCTCGAATTCGCGGATCACGTATTCCCGCGCCTTGCGGACGCCGTCACGCGCATAGCCGCGCCCCTGGAAGCGGGCGCTGCTGAGCTGGCGGACGACCCGCTTGAAGCGGGGCTGGTCCTGCGCCTGCGTGGCGGGAACCGCCAGCAGCGCCAGGCCCAGGGAAAGGAGAGCGATAAACGTTTTCTTCATCGTATCGATTGTTTAAAGAACTTTCTTGACGCCCGGAATCAGCCGGACAAGCCAGGTGAATCCAAAAGAGAGAACCGTGCTGACCACGCCGACGAACAGGAACTTCCCGAAGGCGCCCATCCAGACGCCGTCCACGGCGTGCTGGAGCGCCAGCATCAGGATCATATGGAAGACATAGGCGCCATACGACTGCGCGGCGCACCACTTCCAGAAGCGGCCGCCCCAGTTGCCGCATTCGCGGAACAGCCACAGCAGGCCGAACGAGATGAACACGCACATCAGCGACTCGTAGATGCCGAACCAGCGCCACACGAACGCGCTCCAGGGGCCGTCGCCGCGCACATAGTTGCCCACGGCGAACAGGACGCCGAGCGCCAGCGAGGCGGCCCCGACGCCGCGGCCCATCTTCTCAATCCAACCGCAGCGGCCGGCCAGAACGCCCATGGCGAACATCATCACATATTGCAGATAATGGGCAGGTTCGAGCGGCAGCGGAATGATCCCGAAGGGCCAGATCCAGTGGTCCTGCGGGCTGACCTGACGGATGAAAGAGCTGCCCACGCCCATCACGAGGGCGAAAGCGAGCAGGCCCCAGAGCGGGAGCCGCCGCACGCGGCACTCCCGGATGGCCGGCACGAAGCGGCGGACCAGCGCATAGACCAGGCAGAACACCAGCAGGCTCTCCACGAACCACATGTGCCCGATCTCGAACTTGCCGGTCGCGGCGCTCATAAGGCCGCCCATGACGAGCAGCGGGATGCCGAGGCGCAGGAGCTTCTTCCGGATGAAAACCCGGGCGCCGTGCCGGTCGTAGCTGCGCGGCACGAAATAGCCGGAAATCAGGAAATAGAGCCCCATGAAGAAGCTGGCGTTGGTGGAGAAGAAATGCCAGATCCAGGGCATGAATTCGGCGGAATTGCTGGGCTGATAGGCCCATTCCCCGCCGGTGCCATAGGCCTGCCCGGCGTGGTGGAAGATGACCAGAGCGGTCAGAAGGACCTTCAGGTTGTCCAGATAATTGAGGCGAGGAGCGCCAATGGAAGATTTGTTTTCCATAATCGTTTACAATAATACAAATAAATAACGAATGAATTTGAAGAATGTTGCAGCGCGCGGCACATTCTTTGAGAAAGCAAGGGCGTCATCCTGAAATATGAAATACTTTCTCGTCTTCGCCCTGCTGCTGACCGTCTCTGCGCATCTCATGGCGCAGGACCAGTCCGCAACCCCCATCGACGGCCCCGTCGTCAAGGTCGATTCGCTCAAGAACAGGCCGGTTTTCATGCCCCAGCTCTACAACCCCTACGCCTCGACCCTGACGCCGCTGTTCGAGCCGCTGGCCATCCCGAAATTCGAGAGCAAAGAGCAGAAGGCCCGGCGGATCAACGACAAGATCCGCTCCCAGGTCACCGCGAACATCCTCCACTTCGCCCTCCCCCAAATCCGCAACCAGGTCTACCAGCCCTTCCTCAGCGGCACGCCGGCAGGCTACGTCCGCCTGTCGGGCAGCAATCCCAGCATCCTGGGCCGCGAACCCGGCAAATACCCCTACGACAACCCCTACTCGCCGGAAAACTTCCCGCAGACCGTCAAACTGGAATACGACATGGCCACCGGCACCTACAAAGCGGTCCCGGTCAAGTGGGATGACTACATGAAATCGCAGAACTTCCGCTTCAACGCCGGCAACGTCAACAACGCCCCGATCCCCCAGGTCAACCTGACGCCCGGCGACCAGATTATCAGAAACTGATGCAAAAGCAAGGAAAATCCTAATTCCTGCCCCTCCCGTTCTAAAATATTTGGCCGGCAATGCGGACCTTTGCATCCGCTATGTTGATTTCATTTCTGCTTTCCATTATACCTCCTCTAGTACCCGCAGTGGACACCCTGGAGGTGGCCAGCGTCACGGCCCTGAAAGAGTCCGTGACGCTGGAACGCATCGCCGCCCCCTACTCCGCCATCCGTGCCGAGCAGCTGGACAGAAGCGGCACATATCGTCCTAATCTATTGTCCGGACAAATCCCCGGCCTGCACATCCCGGACTATGGAGCTTCCCTCACCTCGACCATCTATCTGCGCGGTCTGGGCTCCCGGATGGAGAACCCCGTGCTGGGCCTCTACATCGACGGCATCCCCGTGCTGGACAAGAACGCCTACGACTTCGACTGGGAAGGCCTGCGCAGCGCCACGATGCTTCGCGGCCCGCAGGGCACGCTCTACGGCCGCAACGCCATGGGCGGCGTGCTGGCGCTGCAGACCCTTTCGCCGGCCGACGGCGAGCAGCGTTCGCTCCGCCTCGAATACGGCACCGCCAACACCGTCCGCGTGGGCGCATCTTTCGTCTTCGGACACAACGCCCTGTCGGCGAGCTTCCGCCACACCGACGGGTTCTTCCAGAATACTACGAAAAACTCCCTCTGCGACCCCTACAACGGGCTTTCGCTCCGCTGGAAGTGGGAACGCGCGCTGGACGGACGCCTCTTCGTGAGCAACGTCGTCTGGGCCAGCCTGTCCCGCGAAGGCGGCTTCGCCTACGGCCAGGTCATCGACGGCGAGCGGCGCGACGTCGCCTACAACGACGAGGGCTCCTATGCGCGCCTCACCGCCGTCGAAGGCTTCCGGCTGCGCTGGAGCGGCGACGCCGTCGTCCTCGACGGCTCCGCCTCCCTGCAGCTGCTGCTCGACGACATGCGGATGGACCAGGACTACACGCCCGACTCCATCTTCACCCTGCGGCAGCGCGAGCGCAGCGGGGCCGGCACGGCGGAGCTCCGCGTCCGCCGCGCCGACGCCGGCGCCGCCTGGCAGCCGCAGACGGGCATCTTCGCGATGTACCGCCTCAACGGTTCCCATTCCCCCGTCACCTTCAAGCGCGACGGCATCGAGCGGCTGATCCTGGGCAACGCCAACGCGCACATCCCCCAGGAGATCGGCTATCTCGACATTCCCGACGAGTCGTTCCCGGTCGTGTCCGATTTCCTCATCGGCACCTGGAACGCCGCCCTCTTCCACGAATCTGTCTACAACACCGGCAAGTGGCAGCTCACCGCGGGTCTCCGTCTCGACTACGAAGGCGGCCTGATGGATTATGACTGTCTGACAACCCTCCACTACCAATTCCTGCCTTACATGAAGGAGGCGAAAGCGTACTCCCAGCCCTACCGGGGCCGGCTGGTACACCACCGCGTGGAGCTGCTGCCCAAGGTGTCGGCCCTCTTCCTGGCCTCGGACAAGGTCAAACTCTATGCGACCGTCACCCGCGGCTACCGCGCCGGCGGCTTCAACACCCAGATCTTCTCCGACATCCTCCAGAACAAGATGATGAACGGCGTGATGGCGGACATGGGCGTCCACCTGGACCGCCCGCACGTCTCCGTGTCGGCCGACAACACCGAGTACGACCCCGAGACCGCCTGGAACTACGAAGCCGGCCTGCGTCTGCGCAGCGGCTCCTTCAAGGCCGAGTTCAACGCCTACTACATCGCCGTCCGCAACCAGCAGCTCACCGTCTTCCCTCCGGGCCAGAACACCGGGCGGATGATGGCCAACGCGGCGCGCAGCCGCAGCGTGGGCACGGAAGCCCAGCTGGAATGGCGCCCGGGCGATTTCCGCACCGCCCTCGCCTGGTCCTGGTGCGACGCCCGCTTCGTCCGCTACGACGACGGCCAGGCCGACTACGCCGGCAACCGCCTCCCCTACGTCCCGCAGCACACCCTCTACGCCAACGTCGGCTACAGCTTCCAGCTCGGCAGCTGCCGGCTGGACCTGGACGCCTCCGTGCGCGGCGCGGGCCCCATCTGGTGGAACGAGGCCAACTCCCTGCAGGAGCCGTTCCGCCCGCGCCTGGACGGCCGCATCGCCCTCGCTTTCGCGAAATGGGAACTCTACCTGCGCGGCGAGAACCTCACCGATACCCCCGCCTACGGCTTCTACTTCAAGTCGATGGGCAACGAATTCCTGGCGCGCGTCAAACCGCGCATCCTGACCGCTGGAATCAATGTTAAATTCTAAAATTCAAATAGTTATGAAAATCAAATTCTTTGCAATCGCCCTCGCGGCACTCTCCCTGATCGCCTGCGAGAAGGAACCCGAACCCATCGTCCCGGAGCAGGCCGACTACGTCGGCACCCTCACCGTCGAAGCCACCGCCGGCACCGTCGTCAACTCCGAAGCCCGCATCGACTTCCTTCCTTTCCAGGACGGCACCGCCGAACTCATGCTCTACGAGGTCAAGTTCTCCCCCAAGATGCCGATGAAGCTTGACGTCCTCATCCCCGGCATCACCATCACCAGCACCCCCGAGAAGGTCATCCTCTCCGGCAATGAGATCATTCCCATCGCGATGGGCGGCAACCAGTTCCCCCAGTACACGGTGACCGACCTCAAGGGCGAGATCGTCGGCGACAAGCTGTCCTTCACCCTCAAGCTCGGCGGCATCCCGACCTCCTTCGTCGGCGAGAAGGTCGAGGAGACCACACCCGAAACCCAGCCTGAGGCCAAATAAAAACAACTTCGTCAAATCGCAGAAAAGGCCGCCCCTCCCCGGGGCGGCCTTTTTCTGTCCGCTTTGATACAATTATTGTCTTAAACCGATCATCTTCAAGAAATTATGCCTGTCTGAACGGATTTTTCGCTATATTTATACAAACATACCGCTATAAGCCATGAAGAAGCTCCCGCTCCTCCTCTGCGCCCTCTGCCTGTGGGCCTGTGACCCCAAAAATCCCCTCGGACCGAACAAGGACAATCCCACCGAACACAAACTGGCCGCCTGCGCCTTCCGGCTCGGCGTGCAGGACTGCGAGCGCGGTTTCTCCCGCGATTCCAGCTATGTCTTCGAGGGCGAGTACCGCGACGGCAGCTTCTACTTCGGCATCGACAGATCCGACGAGATGGTCCTCAACGTCACGCCCGACAACCGCATCGTCCTGAAGGTCTCTTCCGAGGCGGCCGGCTTCGAAGGCGTCAACGCCGCCAGCTCTTCCCGCTGCATCAACATCGTCCCGGACGGCACCGACCACACCGCCTACCACCTGGAGCGGGTGGACGAAGGCGAATCCACCATCACCCTCTGGAACGGCGAGGGTGCCGGCCGGCAGGAGGTCTCGTTCCGGGTGACCTCCCACGAGGAGATCCCCCTGGAGGGTATCGCCTTCCGCTACGACGGGCGGGTCTACCGCTTCCAGAAGCAGGTTCCCACGGAGCACCTGACGGAAGGCACCTTCCAATACATGTTCCTGAAGAAATGGGACGGCAAGCCGGAGAAGTTCGACCAGCTGCCCGTCTTCGAACTCATCGGTCCCATCCCCCTCAACGCCACCCCGACGCTGCTGTATTTGTCGCAGAAATTCATGGCGAATATTCCATCTTCTGAAGACAAATCATATGGACAAGAAGTATCTGCTTATGAGTTTAATCTGAAACTGTATGAAGATTATCGCTGGTTCCCCGAATATATACGTCCGGATTTACCAAAAGAGTATCCATATCTAAGCGAAGCTCCGTTAGAGATTCAAAAAAATTGGCAACAGGATTACTTGAATAGCATGCAGAAGGTTTATCCTTCCGACCTTCGAGAAAGACGGATAAAGCTATGGATTGATGGTAAGTCAGCGCTTCGAACTGGCAGTTTTGCTATTTACCTACTATCCGAAGACGCACATGTTGAAGAATATGAAGAAAGTCAATTAGCGGCGGTCGTCTCACATACGAATTATCAAACTGGCATCTCCGGGAACAGATAACTAAAGGGGGCAATTGTCAATGACAACTGCCCCACTGTTTCTACCATGCTTGATTCCCAAGCCAAAGATAATACCTTACGATATCAACAAAACCCGCATCTTCTGAGGAAAATGTCCTGGCCCTTGCTGCGTCATGACGAGTCGTTCCATTCATGTAAGAACCTATATCGCTTGAGCTGATGGTATTGAATCGATCATCAAATCCCATACTACGCGACTCTGGCGAACTGATTAAAGTGTGATCATCAAGATCCCTTAGCCATCCAAAACCACCCCAGGTGATAAAATAGCGCCAGCTCAGGGTCCCCGACGACGCGAAAGTGGCCCAGCAGAAATCGCGGGCGGCGCTTTCCGTCCAGCTGGTCATCCGGCTCCGGTAGAGCTTCATCGGGACCGTGGCGCCGTTGAACGTCACCGCGGAGACGTACGGGCCCGATGCGGAATACGCGCCGCGGTTCGCATCGGACGAGGCCGCGTAATATCCGGCATCATACCCAGCCGTAGGATTGACGTAGAAATACCGCCCGAAATTCACCCCGGCGGCCTCCAGGCAGAACGCCCGCGCCGCCTGGCTCATCGATGCGCCCTTCCGCGCCAGCAGGTCGGCGTTGCGGTGCGGCACCACGAACACCTTGCCCGCAGCGGGGCTGAACGCATACAGCGCATAGAGCGAGATGTCGTAGACGAGCTTCATGCCGCGCGACACGGAGAAGGTGCGATGGTCCCATTTGTTGGAATACGACACCGTGAAGAGCTGCTCGCCATACGGCACCAGCAGTTCGCCGGGGACAAACTGCCCGGCATACTGCGTCACCTGCCGGGACGCGTCGAAGATCCACTTGAAGCTCGTCTCGTTCTTCCACTCGTAGTCGATGACCGGCCCGATGACCTGCGAGCCGACCGTATAGGTCACCTTCGGCCCCGACATGTCGTACTGCAGACGGGTCACGTCCCCGCCGCGGAACGACGAGGAGATGTCCATCTCCATCCGGTCCGTATTCCGCCCGTCCGCGCTCTCCAGCAGCATGAAATAGCGGCTGACCGAAGAGCCGTCGTCCTTGGCGTACCAGCCGAAGCACGAAGTGGAGAGGCCGTAGCGGATCGAGATGTCCGACATCCGCGTCGCCGCCACCCAGAACTCCGACGTCTGGCCGAACAGGCCCGTCGCCGGGTTGCTCTGCAGGATCATCGACCCCAGCGTGACCTGGTCCTTGCTCTGGATGGGACGCACCCGTCCGCCTGCGCCGACCTGGAAATTCTCGGGCATATACGTATCCGTCGCCACGCTCTCCAGCGGGTTGCCGGACGGCTTCGTGTCGCCGATGTAGATGCAGCTGTATCCGTCCGTCTGCACGGCGTCCAGCAGCCAGGCCTTGCCGCTGACGGTCGTTCCCCTGGCCACGGAGACCTTCAGCAGACGGTCGTAGAGCGTCGCGTCGAACGAAGCCTTCGGCAAGGACGCGGAGCCGTTGAACGACAGATAGACCACGGAGTCGAACTTCCGCTCCGTCCCGTCGATGTTCAGGATGACAGGCGCATCCTTCGAACCGTTGGGCACCTTGTCGACCTGGATGCCGGCACCGCCGGTCAGGCCGGACATATACTCATAATACCAGGGATAGGATTTCCCGGCAGGCGCCCACAGATTGATCCGCGGCTCGCTGATGCGGACAGGCACTTCCAGCGAATCGTTCAGGAAGTCTTCCGAGAAGAAGACGATCTTCCCGTTCTTGGAGCTCCAGCCGCCGTGGCTGCCCTGGAAACGGTTCGGGTAGAAGGCATAGACGTTCAGCGTTCCCGTACAGTTCTGGGAAGCATAGGCCTTGTCGGACACGTCCAGCAACACGTTGCCCGCCGCGTCGACAGCGCAGGACGGGAAGGCCGCGGAACTGCTGTCCGTGGCCTTCCACTGCACGTTCGACGTCTTGCGGGTATTGGCCGAAGCGCCGCATCCTTCCTGCACGGCCGCATACTTGACCGTGCGGCCGGCGAAGCCCGACAGGGTCACGGTCCGCTTCTGGCCGAGGTAAAACTCGTCCGTCAGGCTCTTCCCGTCGGCGACCGACAGGGTGATGTCCGCGAACAGCTTGAGCGTAAAGGAGACCGTCTGCGTCGCGCCGGGCAGCAGCGTCAGCGAGAAAGAGCGCGACTCGCCCACGTGGGCGCGGAATTTCGCGGCGTCCGTCACCGAGAATTTCAGGCGCGCGGCGGCCTTCTCCCAGACGGGCGTGATGCCGCGCGCCGCGAGCCATTTCGCGTCTTCGGTCCCCGCGGTCATGCATGCGCCGTACCAGGCGCAGTCGGCCAGGTCCGCCATCACGAAATCCGCCGGCAGCTGCACGTCCTTGCCCAGCAGCAGGTTCGTCCCGCCGAGCTTCCCGCCGGGATTCATATAGACATACAGCGCGCCCGGCCGGTTGCAGCGGACGGCCAGCGTCCGGCCGGCGTTGACCTCGCCGATGTCCCGGGCGAACGCCGGGTCCGCCGTCAGGCGGAACAGCCGGGCGTCCGTCAGCTCGGCCTGGACCCGCCAGTCCGGATGGAACAGGCCGTCCGCCGTGAACTTGAGGCGGATCTTGTATCTGCGCCCCCGCTGGAGGTTGAAATCCGTCGTCTCGTTGGCGCCCAGATAGAACTGGTAGGTCACGTCGCCGCCGAAGCCGCCGGCATTCTTGTCCAGCTTGCCCTTGAACTCCACATAGGTCCCATAGTTCCGGCAGTTTGCGGGAATCAGCGTATTGGACGGCACCTTGAGCCGGTTCTTCTTCGAGGCGTCCGGTTCCGCGGCAAAAGCGGCCTCCGGCGCCGTTCCCTGCATGTTTTCGGGGACATGGAACACATAGGTATTGCTCGTCCCGTTGGTCATCGACGGGTCCAGGTCGCCGTCTCCGGCGTCCGCCGCCGCCTCCGCTTTCATCGCGGCGGCGGAGAACGGCCGGAGCCGCAGGTTGGCCTGTTTCATCTTCAGCGTCTTGTTGGTAAAATACCCGACCTTGGCGGGGTCTCCGCCATCGAAGAGACCATGGTCGATGGTCACCTCCACGCGGGAGAACATCCAGGTAGGGCGTCCCCGCGGCACGCTCTTGCCGGCAGAGAGCAGGCTCTCCACCGGCACATTCTTGTCCACATAACTGTACGGAATACCATATTTCGCAACCTCGGCCATCTTCTCGCGCCGCCAGTCCGCGTTGATGCTGCCGCCGTCCAGGCGGTAAGCCATTGCCTCCAGCGCCGCCTCGTCCGCCGGGAAATCCGCGCCGAACGCCTTCACCAGGTCGGCCGTTTTCGACGCGTCTTTCCGGCTGACGGCCAACAGATTACCCAGCACGTAGATGTCGCACTCCGCGAGCGGAACCCGCACCTTGAGCGGCTGTGACGCCGCGGCGGCCAGCTCCTCCGGCGTGAAGAAGCGATAGGAATCCAGCTGCTTCGTCGAGGAACGGTAGACCAGAAACAGCACTCCGCCCCGCTTCGCGTCGTCCGCGCCGGAGAGCGAGGGCGCCTTGGTGTCCGGCTCCCCCGCTTCGACGTCGAGACAGACCGGAATCTCCGCATATCCAAGCTTGTCTCCAGACGGCTCCAGCACGGTCTGGAGCACGTCCGGCTCGCAGCCCGCCAGGGCCACCAGCAGGCCTATCAATAAACGTTTCTTCATTCTCATATCTCAATACTCCGATAAGAATCATCACCCTTCCAGTCCAGGACCTCGATCTGCAGGCCGGTGGAAGTGAACCCCACCTTGACGGCGATGTCGGCCAGGTCGGCCGCCGTCCAGTCGTATCCCTTCTCCGCAAAGCGCTCCCCCAGGTCGACCACATACTCCGTCCGGCCTTCGGTCTCGCTCCCTTCGTCCGGCACAAAGACTTCCAGCAGCATGTTGTTCTCCTTCTGGCGGGGCACCACGCCGTACCATTCTCCCACGGCGTTCGGCCCCACCGGGCAGCTGTAGGGCCCCTCCAGCGGTTCCATCGTGTAGATGTCCATCCCGTTGCAGGCCGCCTTGATGCGGAACCGCCAAGGATAGCCCTCCGGTGCGCGCGGCTGCCCGTCGAACAGGAATTTCACCAGGCAGTACTGCTTGTGCGGGACCGCCTCGATCCGGTACTCGTCCGCCTGCACGGAAAAGGACTCCCCATAGGACCAGATGAGTCCGGCCTGCTGGCCGTACGGGACGGTCAGGGCGGTCCCGTCGATCCGCTCGCGGTCCACGCCGCTGAGCACCGCCGCGCGGGCGTAATCCCGCGGGCAGGCCTGCCTGAACCCCCGTCCGATGTAGGACAGGAAACTGATCTGCTCGCGGTCGATCGGACCGGTGGCGTGGAACGACACGATCCCGTCGCTCTGGCCGTTCTGGATGAACCGGTCGGTCAGGACCGTGACATACACCGGGCATTCGTCCCGCACTTCCTTGACGGAGCAGCACGGGACGAGCAGCAACACGGCGGCCAGCCCGGAAGCAATCGGCATGAACCTGTCAGCCATAACGTGTAAAGGTTTAGATTTCAGGATTATAAGTAGCGCCGCCATCCCAGTCGGAGACCGTGATCACGGGCGTCATGTCGTTGAAAGCCACGGGCTTGTTGGGATCCTTGGACCCGGGGCGGTGGACGGTCAGGTTCACGCGGTACTGCTTGTTGGACTGCAGTCCGCCGTCGATCGTGACCGGATAGTAGTACTTGACCCAGCTGCCGGAATACTTGATGGAAGCTTCCAGGACCAGCACCGTCGCACGGGGATTGAAGACGGCGTCTTCGCTGGGCTGGCAGTTGTTCGGATAGGAGTAGAACGTGTGCGTGGAGGTATGCATGCCGCCATACTGTACGATCTCGCCGGACAGATTGTCATAGAGGATCGCAGCACGGGGACTCGCCGTCTCGGCGGCCAGCCGGGCGTACCACATTTCGCGCGGAAGCGCGGACGGCTCGCTGGTCTCGCCGAAATCGATCCGCCCGGGCACGTTGAGCAGGTACGCCGCCTCCAGGCGGAACATGTTCTTCTTCTGGTAAGCCGGCGAGCTGAAATCGTTCTTCACGCTCTCGAGCACGACGGACGCGGCCAGCCGGTGGACCGGAATGCTTACCTGCATCGCGCCTTCGACGAGCAGGATGGAAGGATCCTGCGAGCCGGGATTCGAGCGGCCGATCATCAGCAGGCGCGAATCGGTGGCGTTCTCCAGTTCGTGCGTCAGGGCCAGGAACTCAGCCTTGGTCTGGATGGCGTCCGGCCCGACCGTGTGGTCGTGCGCGTCGTTGACGACGGCCCAGACCTCGCGGTGGCCGGTCGAGCACTTGACGGTGAGACCGCTGTAGGTGCCCGTCGTCACGCCGAGCGGCTGGTCGAAACCGGCCGACGCCGCGATCTCCAGGACGCCTTTGTCTCCCCCGTCGCCCGCCCGGAAGACGAACACCTGGACGTTCTGGATGGCCTTTTCGTTCGTCAGCGTCTGGTTGGCGACTTTGGTGGCGGGGGCGTCGAAGCGCGTCGTCAGGAGGCATTCGCCTCCCTGCGGCGCTTCGCCCGGCCCGCCCAGACCGTTTTTGTTGCAGGCGGCCAGGGAAAGCAGGGCCGCCAGATAAAAGAACTTTTTCATAGTCTATTGCTTTTAAATGGTTTCAGTATAAGTGGACCCGCTGGTCCAGTCAAGTACGCGCACGTCCGCCGAGAGTTCCGCCCGTCCGATCTTGTTGAACGGACCTTCCTCCAGGGTATTCCCCAGCCCGACCAGCTTGATGTTGACCAGGTTGTCGGTATTCTTCCGCAGCTGTTTGGACAGCGCCACCGGATAGTAGTACAGCTTGCCCTTGATCTCCACCACCAGCATCAGCACCGTGCAGGTGGGCGTAAAGCTCTGGGTATAGGCCGAATTGGACGGCACGGCCGTGGTGGCGTTCGGCATCCCGTAGAAGACGGTGCCGGACGAGAAATCATATTGGCCGTTCAGGGCGACGCTCTGTCCGTTGCCATAACTCTTCCAGGTAAAGGACGGCACCTGTGCGTTGTGGCCGCCCTGCCCGATCGTCGCCTCCTTCTTCCCGTTCGCAGCGTCGGTGCCGTTCTGGTTGTACCATTTGGACGGCGACGCCGTGCCGCCGAGGTTCTGGTTGCCCACGACGTTGCACAGGAACGCCTGCTTCACCTTGACGGCGCCATACGGTGCGGGCAGCGCGTTGGTCACGGTGCCCAGGGACACCTTCGCCACCAGGCGCTCCAGGCTCAGGCTGCAGGACCCGCCCGAGGCGGCGGATACGTTCACCGTGCCCCGCGCCACCATCACGAAGCCCGTGGTCGAATGGTCCGACAGGTCCACCGCGACGGCTTCCAGCTCGGAAGCCTTCAGGCAGGCCTTGGCCGCCGTCAGCGGCGCACCGGTCAGGTTGGCGACGGCATAGACGGTCTTGGCGCCCGTCTTCACGGTCAGGCCGGCCTGGCGGGCCGTCATTTCCGCACCTGTGCATTCGTGGGCGATTTCCAGCATGCCGTTGGCGTCGAAGACGAAGAACCACAAGGTGTTCACCTTCTTCTCCGCGTCGGTGGCCGCGCCTTTCGTCGGGACTTCCGCCCAGTGTACGTTCAGGGTGGAAGCCCCGTCCCGGAGCGCCTGTTTGTCACACGCCCCGGCAAGCAGCAACAGCGCCGGAAGCGTCAAAAGTAAGTTTCTCATATCATCGTTCGTGTTAATCGTTTCACAACAGCAAGTCGCCCCTGTCGTCGTCTTCCGCTTCGCGGTTCAGTGCGTATTTCTTGATCAGGGCGGAGATTTCCGGATCCAGGTTGCCCCGGCTCACGTAGCTCCGCTCCTGCCGGCAGGCATTCAGGTAGTGCTGCACGGCGTTCTGGTCGTCGCCCTTGCGCGCATAGATGAGCGCCAGCAGGTAGTTGACCCGCGGCGTGCGCGGCATCGGGTCCAGGATCTCGAAGGCGGAGGCGTTACGGTCCAGCGCGACGTAGGCCACGGCCGTATTGTATTCGTGGTAAGGGGCCAGGAAGGCCAGCGCCGCCTGATAATCATGGTCGCGGATGGCCTGCACGCCCTTCATGTAGACGGTATCCAGCTCCGTCGTGTGGACGGTGTCCTTGACCATCCCCTTGCGGTGCAGGGCGAAAGTGAAGCGCACCGTCCGAAGCCGCGGATAGTGGGTCTCCGCCACGTAGCCGTACCACGGTTCCTCCCGCATCCGCTTTTCGCGCGCGTCCGCATCCCGGATTTCCGAGAGCTCCCGGTAACGCGCCTTCTGGCGCGCGGTCAGGAGGGTGTCCCCGACGATCAGGGCGTCCAGCGCGGTCCAGTCTTCCCCGCCCGGACGGGCCCGGAAGCGGATTTCCCGCGATGCGCGGGCGCTCCGGTGCACCGATCCCTCGGAGAAATCGTCCGCCACCAGGATGTAGGCCCCGTCCTCGCGGCGCACCGAGTCGCGCACGAAGGCGATATAGCGCTCGAAATACTGCGCCGCGGCCCTGGAGCGGCGCAGCGTCAGCGCGTCGTTGGCCGCGACGGAGCCTTCCGGCGAAGCGGAGGCCGCGATCGTCACGCTGTCCAGCTCGAAGGTCTCGTTCAGGAGCAGGTTCCGCAGGTTTTCCTTGACAAAGGCGATCTCGCGGGCGTTCCCGCCCAGCCGCTCGTCGATGTCGGCCCGCCCGGTCCGGAAGTCGATGTTGCAGGACGCGCGCGTCTCCACGTTGCGGGAGACGACTTTCGTCAGGTAGCGCTCCGTGCCGTCCACGAAAGCGGACACCGAGGAGATGTAGAAGGTCAGCGGCTCGCAGCGCGGCATCGTGTACATCTGCCGGTCCTGCTCGTAGACTTCGCCCGACAGGACGACTTCCACCTTGCGCAGGCGCGGCCGGGTGTTGACCGTCTGGACATAGTTGTAGATGAAATCCCCGTTCGCGGCCCGGATCACGGTGTCCAGCCGGATGCCGTCCGTGACGATGGGCGCCTTGACGTAGCGGGCGAACATCTTCTGGCGGTTCGCCTTCCGGCGCTCGTTGCGCCAGCGCAGGAACTTGTTGGTGTAGTGCTCCAGCGCGTCCCGCTCCGTGGTGCCGAAATAGCTCGCGAACTGCTCGTCGCTGACGAAGGTCGAATCGTTGCGCAGGGCATAGACTTTCGGGATGTTGCGCTCCAGGAAGATGAGGAAATTGCGCATGTCGACGAATTTCAGCGTGTCCGTGACGATCCGGCGCAGGAAACGCTCATACTGTTCGTATCCGCGCAGCTGCACCCGGCGGTATTCCGCCCCGGTGACCACCACGTCGTCCAGCCGGAGGCTGTCCTCCAGGACGAACATGTCGGGATGGAAGCGGAGCTGCCAGCGGGAATCCTGCATCGCCTGCGGCACCACGACCTGGAACTCCAGGTCGATCTTGCCGTGGCGCTCCGCCAGGTTGCGGAACCGGGCGGTCACGTATGCGGCCTCGAGCGTCTCGGTCGCAACCATATCGCCCGATTCCGCATCCCGGACCGCCTGCATCAGGATCAGTTCCCGGCCGTCCAGGTCCGTGACCCGCAGCGTATCGCGCTTCCGGGCGGGCAGGTCCTTGATCTCGGGCAGGAAATCGTTCTCGCGCGGCAGTTGCAGGGACGCGACGATGCGGCGTCCCTGCAGCATCCGGGCCTTGTGCTGCGTCCCGCAGCCCGCCAGCCCGGACGCCACCGCGAGTGCTATCAGAAAAGCTGTTTTCTTGTTCAGATGCATCTGTCCGACAAACGTTTAGAAGATGAATTGCAATGCCACCCGGACCTCGTCCGGCAGAAAGAACGCCTTCGTCCCCTCGTCCGTCCGCTGCCCGCAGTACGGGCAGGCGTAGGTGACGTATTTGGTCATCCCGCCCCAGCCGTACAGGCCGAAATCGACGTTCAGCCAGGAGTTGACATGGACGGCATACCCACCGCCGAACGACAGGCCGAAGGCGTCTCCCTCCTCGGTCTGCGGGCCGTCCAGGCCGCCGCGGTTGTACTCCTGATACTGGAGCCTGCCGCCGGCCCACCAGCCGGAATACGTGTACCAGGGCCACCAGCGGGCGCCCAGATAGAAGGTCTTCTGCCGCGACTCGAACTGGTCGTCCCGGCGCGCCCGCCACGTCCAGTTGTTGTAGCGGGCGCCCGCGCCGAGCGTCCAGCTCCGGTGGACGGAGTACTGGACTTCGCCGTTGAGCGTGCCCAGGAAAAGGTCGTCCGCCAGGTTCTGCGACACGGCCAGACGCTGGCCCGAGGCCGCAAGCGGCGCGCCGAAGAGCAGGCACAGCCACAGAAAAAGAGAAGCCCGGAACCGGGCCACAGGAGTGATGCTTGCGCAGACCCCGCCCCGGACTTCTCCACCATCGAACCTACATCTCATAACTCATCGGAGCCGGGTCGTCGATGATCTGCACGTGGCTGGCGACAATATCGGTACCTACCCTGTCTACGCCGTCCACCCCGGTATAGTTCTGGTACCGGATCCGGCCGAAGACGTGCAGTTTCGTCCCCTTGCCGATCCGCTCCAGGCCCTGGATGTTCCGGCCCTCCCACGCGATGATATTGTGCCAGCTCGTGTCGATCACGGCGGCGCCGTCCCGGTCTTTGTAAGCATAATTGGTTGCCAGCCCGATCCGGGCCATCCGGCTTTCGTCGAAGGTCTGGATCCGGACATTGCCGACAATCCCCTTCAGTTCGATTCTGTTCAGTTGTTCCATTGCAGTTTTCCATTTTTAATTTGGTTTCAGGACTTCCGGCCGCGCGGCCCGGTGTCCAGTGCAAAGGAAGGGGATTTCGGGCGACGGCAGAACACCGCATCCCGGCAACAGCGCAGAAAAACACGAATCTTGCCCGTTTGCCACGATTCTTTCCGCGACGGCAAGATCCGTACGGGAAAATGTAAGCGTTTTCTTTCGCCGAAAGATTTATCTTACACCCGTAAAATAAATCATAATCAATAAGATTCGTACATTTCTCGCGTACGAATCTTACAGGTTCTTGGAGGTTTTGCCGGAAGATGCAATCTTTGGGAAAACGAACCACTATGAGCTACAAGATGATGAGCGGAGGAGAAGGCGTCTGCCTGGAGTGCGGCGCGCCTTTCCGCGGCCGCAGCGACAAGCACTTCTGCAGCCTGAGCTGCAAGAACGCCTACCACAACCGCGCGCAGCAGACCAGGCGCCGCCACCGTTCCGACATCCTGGCGGTGCTCACCTGCAACTACGGCATCCTGGAGGCGCTGCTGAAAGAGGGCCGGGGCTCGGCCCGGCTCGAAGAGCTGGCCGCGCTCGGCTTCGACCCGGCCTATGTCACGGGGCACCGGCGCGGTCGCTTCGGGCACAACGAATATGCCTGCTTCGACATCCTCTTCTGCCGAAGCGACACGCGCGTTTTCAATGTCCGCCGGGAGGCGATCCCCATCTCCCGCTGAAAACGAAAAAACCTCTCCGGAGCCTTTCCGGAGAGGTTTTCTTTTACGGCAGCGAAGTTTACTTCACGTCGATCTGGCCCATCTCGAGGCCCCAGCAGCCGTCGGTGATGATGGGGACCTTCTTGCCGTTGGCGTCGGCCACATAGACGAAACCGTCCACGAAGGTGTGGGAGTGCCCGCCGACCACGAGGTCGATCCAGCGGGTCTGCGGGACCAGGGCCTGGTCCTCTTCATATCCGATGTGGGACAGGAGGATGATCAGGTCGCACTTCTCCGTCTCGTGGAGATAGTCCGCCCAGCGGTTGGTCACCTCGACGTTGTCGAACTGCGTCAGACGCGAGGACACCGACTTGGTGACGTTGGTGGAGAGGTCCGCCTCCAGGCCGATGATGCCGATCTTCATTCCGCCGCGGCGGATGATGGCGTAGGGTTTGACGATCTCGCCCATCTCGAAGCCGGAGAGGTCGAGGTTGGCGCAGACGATCTTAGTCTCGGGCCGGATCACCTTGAGGCGCTCGGTCAGGGCCTCGATATTGTTGTCGAATTCGTGGTTGCCCAGGGTGATGCAGTCGTAGGCGAGGTCGTTGATGACGCGCGGCTCAAGCACGCCGCCCAGCTCGCTGAAATAGGGCGTGCCCTGGCTGAAATCGCCGGCGTGCAGCAGCAGGACGCGGTCCTCGCCGTGGACGGCACGGACCGAGTCCACGAACGCGGCACGCTCGATGCAGCCGCCGAGGCCGTCGTATTCGCCGCCGCGCACGGGCTCGAAATGGCTGTGCGTGTCGTTGGTATGCAGGATCACCAGCTTGGGTTGCTGGCAGCAGGCGCAGAAGGCCGTGACGGCCGCTGCGAACAGGATCAGCATTCTTCTCATTGCGCTACCTCCTCTTTTTTGACGACCACGCGGCCGTCGGTCTTGTATTCGAGCGGGGTGCCGGAGGCGCCCAGGCTGCGCACGTAGGGCAGCATCACGTCGATGACGGTCTTGTCCGCGGTGATCAGCTCCCGGGCGTTCTTCGCAATGGTCAGGCCGTCACCGCCGTCCAGCAGGAAGTCGATGGTCGCGACGCCGTAGGTCCGGTTCGGGTCGATGGGCTTGCCGCCGACCAGCAGGGTGTCGATCCGGTGTCCGGTCAGGACGAACTTCACGCCGCCCAGCACCTGCGGCTGCGTGGCGGCCATCTGGTCGAAGATGGCCTGCAGGTCGGAGCCCTTCAGGGCCACGTAGGCCAGGTAGTTCTTGAACGGGAACATCGACACGATGTCGTCCAGCAGGATGTCGCCCTGCGGGAAATCGACGCGGATGCCGCCGAAGTTGGCGATGCCCACGTCGACCTTGCGCCGGGTGGCGCCCGCCACCTCGACCATCAGGCGGTCCACCCACCAGTTGGAGAGCTCGCTCTCCGGCGCGTAGGAGACCATGGCGCGGGGCGCGAAGGCGATGACCTCCTTGACGCGTCCCATCTCGGGCTGCACGGCGATCAGGTCGGCAGCCGCCCCATAAGTGGCAGTGCCCAACGGGAATACCTTCCCATTGGGCGCCACATATACACTGTCATTGACCGTACCGAGGGCCTCGGCCACGTTGTCGGGCGTAGGGACGCGCACACCGGTGCGATGGCCGTCCATACGGTGCTTCTGCCACGTGAACTCATGCTGGCAGGAGCAGGCCAGCAGCGTGAGGGCCGCCAGCG
>JAEEGK010010261.1_pt1 | contig 21638 bp, 21 predicted proteins | sample 8958771 | NCBI WGS metagenome assembly JAEEGK01 (sample SAMN16246547, study PRJNA631951) | gut metagenome | biome: gut microbiome; feature: rumen; material: SC-attached | host: Bos | place: Iran: Karaj | collected 2018-10 | reverse complement strand
CTGGCGTTTCTGCGTGGGCGGTGGCAGTCGCGCAGGTCGCGTCACTCGAACTGGCTTGATTGGTGTCACTCGCGCAGGGGGCGGAACTCGCAGCAAAAAGCGTCTGAAGAACTTCTGCCACGCTCACGGAAACTTCGCGGCGTTCGTCACTCAGGTTGAAAAGCGCGACATAAAAATCCACGATGCTTTCGGGAGATGTGGCATGTGTCGCCCACACCGCCGTCTCTTCCGACCGCGAGACAAGACGCGCCTGTGCCTCGTTTTTCGTCAACGCAAGCACCTCGTCGTTTGTCAAAAGCGCGCGCGTAAAATCATCAAGTTTCGTAAGCTCCGCACCAATCATCAGCGGCGAGCGGAAAATGCACCACAAGTTCATCAGCGTGTACTGCTCATCGGCGGTAAAGTTTGTCGTATGCTCCTTAGAGCCAAAGCACTTAAAGTACGCGCTTATCCGGCCAACAGGAAGCATGTCGCAGTCCGGCCAGCAACCGGGGCTTACATGATTCTGCCAAACCTCGCACCGCTCGAACATCGCCTTAAGAAGCGGCCATGAATCCCAAAAATCATCCGTGATGCGCCACATATTCGCGTATTTTTCCAAGTGCCACGCCTTCTCAATAACCGCTGGCCCCGGCGAAAGGCTCAACACCATCGGGCGACCGCACCGCTTAATCGCGCTTGAAATCATCTCAATCTCTTTTTCCGCCGAATACGGATTGTTCGGATACATATTCGTGTTGCAGATGTCGTCAACTTTCACAAAATCCACGCCCCAGGACGCATAAAGCTCAAAAATCGAGTCGTAATAGTCCTGCGCCCCGTCAGCATCGGCATTTACGCCATACATATCGGGGTTCCACTTGCTTATAGAAGCCGGGTTCGCCACCATGTCCGCCGTAATCTTGCGGCCGTCATGCGTTTTTATGGGAAGATGCTCGTGACACGCAAACCGGGGGATACCGCGCATAATATGGATGCCAAGCTTCAATCCGAGCGAATGAACATACTCTGCAAGCGGCGCAAAACCGGCTCCGTCGCGGCTAGAAGGGAACCTGTTGGGCGCAGGAATCTGACGCGAATATTCGTCGATGCAAAAGCGGCTGAAGGGGATATACTGAACATCATCACGAGTGCCGGCATTCGCATCCGACCACTGAATATCGATGACGATATATTCCCAACCATGCTGACGAAGGTTTTCTGCCATGTAAGCGGCGTTCGCGCGAACCTGCGCTTCGGTAACGCAAGTATTATAATAATCGTAGCTGTTCCAGCCCATCGGCGGAGTCAGCGCAACATCATTCTTTGAATACATGTCGATATTTTACAGCAAGAAAAGCCAGCGCGCAAACCCGGACTTTGTCTCGCAAACCCTCCGTATGCCTACCACATCCCCATGTTTCGTTTTCGCTCCAGGTGTGTTAAAATGTCCGTATGAAACATCCAAGAAGATTAATCATCGCATTATCCATATTTCTAGGTTTTATCTGTATATGTGCGTGCATCATAATCATTTTTGCAGGCTGCTCATCGGTTAAACCCGACCCGAACGCTGAAGGCAGCGTGGTCTACGAAAACCCGCACACCGGCTTTTACGTTGACGGAACAACTCTGCGCACCGCCGATGGAACACCTTTTGTAATGCGCGGAATAAACCACGGTTACAACTGGTTCTTGGACAAAACCGATGTCGCTTTTGACGCAATTGCTGCGACAGGCTCAAACTGCATACGCATCGTGCTTTCGTCAGGGCAGCGGTGGCAAAAAGACGACGCACAATCCCTTAAAAACGCGATAGATGCAGCCGTTTCGCGCGGGATGGTAGCAATTGTCGAAGTTCACGACGGTACTGGCTCCGACGATATTTCTGTTTTGGAAGGCATTGCGCAATACTGGTGCGAAATGGCGTCAGTTCTTGCGGGAACCGAAAAATACTGCATCCTGAACATTGCGAACGAATGGTGCGGCGGCTGGCGAGCCCGCAGATGGCGCGACGGCTATACGAAAGTCATCCCGATGATACGAGAAGCAGGCATTAAAAACGCGATTATGGTGGATGCGGCTGGCTGGGGACAGTTCGGGGTTTCTGTCAGAAGCTACGGAGCGGAAGTTTTCAATTCAGACCCGCTACGAAACACGATGTTCTCTGTCCACATGTACGGCATGTCCGGCCGCTGGGAATGGCTTATCAGATATAACTTGGAAGGTGTGACGGATCAAAACTTGTGCGTGTGTGTAGGAGAGTTCGGCTGGACGCACTCTGATGGCGATGTAAAAGAAGACTACCTGATGCAATACTGCGAGGAAAAAGATATCGGCTACATTGCATGGAGCTGGAAAGGCAACTCCGGTGGCGTGGAATATCTTGATTTAGCTGATGAATGGGATGGCAGCAAGCTTTCCGAGTGGGGCGCAAAAGTTGTCAAATACATCCGAGGCAAAAATCGGTAGCGGAAGCGCGATTTTTTACATTAAAATGTGCTAAACTGTTTTTGAGGGATTTATGAGGAAACTTTTTGACGACACAAGACTGATGGACAAAGACGTGCGCGAGAAATTCGGCCTTTCTGACGACGTGATGATGGAAAACGCAGCGGCAGCGTTGGAATACCATATGTTTAATTATACATCAGGAGACGATGCAAAAAAACTAATTGCGTGTGGAAGCGGAGACAACGGTGGTGACGGCTATGCGCTTTCTCGCCGGATTCCGAATTGCATAGTGTGGAGTGTTCTACCGCCGAAATCGCCGTCTTGTATACGAGAAAAAGAACGCGCGGAAAAAGTCGGAGTGCGTATTTTTACTGGCGATGTTGCAGCTTTTAAGAAAGAGTTTGAGTTTGATACAATTGGTGATAGGCTTTATGACGATGATTCATGTCAAATCGGTAAATTTGATGCAGTCGTTGACTGTATTTTCGGAAGCGGCTTTCATGGTGAACCTGACGAATCTGTTGCAGAAGTTATCAGATTTTTAAACGGACTTAAAGCAAGTAAAATTGCTTGCGATGTGCCGAGCTGCCTTTCGTGCGCGGACTCATCACATCGAGACGATATTTTTAAGGCAAATATAACTGTAACGATGGGTGCGCTCAAAAAAATCCTTTATGCTGATAATTCAAAAGATTACGTAGGCGAAGTGTGTTGTGGGAATTTGGGTGTATCGCGCAAACTTTTCGAAAGCCTTGCAGAAACGGGTGATGTGCAGCCTGCAGAAATGTGGCTTCTTCACAAGAATGATTTTGCCACACCGAAACGGAAAAAACAATGTGTTCACAAGGGGACTTATGGTCACGGAGCTATTCTGATAGGCGAAAAACATGGCGCAGGTATTATCGCGGGAGAAGCATGTTTCGCATACGGTGCCGGACTTGTGACGCTAGTCGCTTGCGATGGCTACAGACAGCCAGACAGCGAAGAACTTTCAGAAATTCCATGTTCACCAGCGGTTATGACAAGTACGCAACTCCCTAAAAACACGACAGCCGCTGCGCTCGGAATGGGGCTTGGAAGAGGCGAACTGGCGAAGAAAGACGCACAAGAGCGGCTTGCAGAGCTTACAAAACTTACAGTTTCTTGCGTTTTGGACGCTGACATTTTCTACATGGAAAGTCTGCCGAAGTTTTTAGCAGAAAACTGTGACAAAAAGCAGATTGTGCTTACACCGCACCCTAAAGAATTTTTGTCGCTGCTCAAAATCTGTGGGCTATTGTCTGAAAGCGCGTCGGAATCCGCATCCGCAAAGTCGCAGAAGGCTGCGCCTGATTTTGACGTGACCGGGCAAAATCAAGTCACTGTCGAATATGTTATAAAAAACCGCGAATCGCTTTCTGCCGCCTTTTGCAAGAAATATCCGGGTGTTGTGCTTCTGGTAAAAGGCGCGACATCGCTTATTTCAACGATGAAAGACGGAAAAATCCTGCAGTATGTGAATCCGCTTGGGAAAAACTGTCTTGCAAAAGGCGGGTCAGGCGACGTGCTTTCTGGGTTTATCTGCGCACTTTTGGCACAGGGCTACACCGCATTGAACGCAGCTATACAAGGCTCGCTCGCGCACTGCATCGCGTCAGCGCAAATAACGACAAGCTACGGAATGACGCCGTTCATGCTTATAGAGGCCGCTCGGGACTTGGAAAAGAGAGGTTTCTGATTATGTGTCCGGCCATCAGCAAACCGGCTGTGGATGGCACAAACGAAAGGCTTCCTGGAGCGTCAACTGTTTTTACAGCAGGCAACTCTGTTGAATAAACGACATCGAGTTTTTTTATCCCGCGTTTTTTAAGCTCGTGGCGCATTACACGCGCGAGCGGACAAACGGATGTGCTGTAAATATCCGCAATTTTGAATTTTGACGGATCGAGTTTGTTCCCTGCGCCCATGCAGCTTATTATCGGAGTGCCGGCCTCGGTTGCCTTCATTATAAGGGATATTTTGCCTGTCACAGTGTCTATCGCATCGGCTACAAAATCGTATTCGGCAAAGTTGAACGAATCCGCCGTCGTGGGCGTGTAAAAAACTGTGTGAATCGTCACTTTTGCATCAGGATTTATATCGTGAATGCGCTCCGCCGCGACTTCTGTTTTGTAACGACCGACTGTGCTTGAAAGCGCGAAAAGCTGCCTGTTTATGTTAGAAATATCGACTGTATCTGAATCTATTATATCAAGATGCCCCACCCCGGCACGCGCAAGGGCTTCTATAACGAAACTTCCGACCCCGCCCGCACCGAACACGGCTACGCGCGAGTTTTTAAGCCGTTCTACGCCGTCATCGCCGAGTATGATTTTCGTCCTGCAAAATCGAGCTTCTGAATTAAATGCCGCACCATCCGATTTGGTTGCGGTTTCCGTGCCTGTCGGGGATGGTGTGCTCATCGCATCATTTTTTCCGTCCATGCGCACATTGTAGCAAAACAGCGGAAAATCCGCTACACTAGCATGAATCATGGCTGACAAGTGCTACAAATGTTTCCGCCCGATGGAAACGTGTTATTGTAAATATATCAAGCAAATAGAAACAGGGATAAAATTCGTTTTCCTAATCCACCCAAAAGAAGCCTACAAGCAGAAAACAGGAACAGGCCGCCTGGCACAGCTTTCGTTACCGGACTCGGAGCTGATTATCGGGGTGGATTTTACACAGAACAAGCGCATACGCGAGCTTTTGAGCGACGAACGATATTTTCCGGTTGTGATGTATCCTGGGGAAGATGCATGGACGGCAGGCGGAGTAAGAGAAACAGCCCCGCATACGTTAAAAGAGGCTATGGGCGAAAAGCAACTTCTCGTGTTTCTTGTGGACGCAACATGGGCTTGCGCTAAAAAGATGCTCCGGCTCAGTCCGAATATTACTTCACTTCAGAAAATTTCGTTTACGGCGGGCTACCGTTCTGAATATACGTTCAAAAAAGAGCCGGCAGAAGATTATCTTTCAACGATAGAAACTTGCTATTATCTGATAAAAGAGTTGCAATCAGCGGGAATATGCCCTTCCGAAAAGGCGGAAAACTGCGCGGAGCCGCTTATGGATGTGTTCCGCCGGATGGTGAAGTTCCAAATTGAAAGCCAAAAAGAGCGCGTGGCAGCCGGATTGCCAGACCGATATCAGGTTGCGGGCGGAATCCGCGCCAAAAGACGGGCATTACGAGAAGCCAGAGCGCGGGAAGCTTGTGCGCGCGAAATTCGTACTGGCGATCCAAAAACAGCGGAAAATCACTCTTCATAATGAATTTTTACAATTATTTGCTCATTTTTTTATAAAAAACAGTCTAAAATGTCTATTATTAGTTGATTTTTACTTTTCAAACATTTTGATTAGAGATATAATAATCTCGCCAGAAACGGAATGTACGTTCTTTATGGGTATACATTCTACAAAAACAGGAGAAGGATTATGGCATTACACAAAACTTATTCCAAAGACAAGACAAAATGCGGAGTAACTTTTGAACTTTCAGCTGAAGCAGCAAAAGATGCTGAACAAGTATGGCTCGCTGGTGATTTCAATAGCTGGAGCAGCGTTGATACACCAATGAAGAAACAGAAGAACGGAAGTTTCAAAGTAAAGGTAACGCTTGAAGCTGGACACGAGTATCAGTTCCGCTATCTTCTCGATGGAAAACGTTGGGAAAATGACTGGGCAGCAGACAAATATGTCCCGGCACCATTTTCTTACACAGATAATTCAGTCGTTATCGTCTAATTATCTGTTATCACCACTTGTATAATATAAGGGCTGCCTATTCTTACGAACGGGCAGCCCTCTTTTTTTGTATTTAGCGTTTCGGAAGGAAAGCTTGCTTTGTCGCTTTCTTTGCTTACTCTTCCTCGCGCTCTGTAATTGCGATGTGCAGGTCTTTTACAAGCTGCTCGTCAACAAAGCTCGGACACTCGTCCATAGGACTTGCCGCCACATTGTTCTTCGGGAACGCAATAACTTCGTGAATTGACTCTTCGTGGCACATGAGCATGATAAGGCGGTCAAGTCCCGGGGCAATTCCTCCGTGCGGCGGTGCACCGTATTTGAAAGCCTCTACAAGGAAGCCGAACGCTTTTTGAGCGCGTTCGTTGCTGTAACCGACAATCTTGAAGATACGCTGCTGAAGCTCCGGATCGTTGATACGCATAGAGCCGGACGCAAGCTCGTAACCGTTGAGTACAAGGTCGTACAAGTCGCCTTTTACTGCGCCTGGGTCGCTTTCAAGAATAGGCCAATATTTTTCCTGTGGAAGAGTGAACATGTGGTGTTCCGTCTCCCAGTGGTTTTCTTCTTCGTTCCATGCAAAATATGGGAAATCGACAATCCATGCGAAATGGAACTCGTCAGCTGGGTTGTAAAGGTTCAGGTCTTTACCAAGCTGCTTGCGGACGGCTCCCAAAGCGGTACAAGCTACCTGCCAGTTTTCGTCGCTTACGAAAAGGAGAAGGTCGTTCTTTTCTGCACCGAGCTTGCCGCAAATATCGGCTTCTTTTCCGGCGTAGAATTTGCTGATTCCGCCTTCAAAAACGCCTTCTGCGTTAACTTTCATCCAAGCAAGGCCTTTTGCCTTGTATTTCTTTGCAAGGGCTTCAAGCTCCTCTATCTTCTTGCGGCTGTATTTGTCTGCAACATTCTTTACAACGAGCGCTTTAAGACCTGTACGTTTATGACGCTGAACGTCACGACCACAAGCGGCAGCTCCGGCTTTGAATGCGCCAAAGTCGCTAAGACCAGCCATAAAATCAGCATCCTGCATCTTAAGATCGAAACGAAGGTCTGGCTTGTCTGAGCCGTAGAAGTCGAAAGCATCTTCCCAAGAAAGGCGGTCAAAGTGAGCAGGAAGCTCAACTCCGAGTGTCTTCTTGAAGATGTAGCCCATCATGCCTTCTGTTGTTTCAAGAACTTCCTCACGGTTAGTGAAGCTCATCTCCATATCAATCTGGGTGAACTCCGGCTGACGGTCGCCGCGAGCATCCTCGTCGCGGTAACAGCGTGCAATCTGGAAATACTTGTCGAATCCAGAAACCATAAGAAGTTGCTTGTAAAGCTGCGGAGACTGCGGAAGTGAATAGAACTTTCCGGGGTGGACACGGCTTGGAACAAGGTAGTCGCGCGCTCCCTCCGGCGTAGATTTAATGAAAGTAGGCGTCTCAATTTCAAGGAAGCCTTTTGAAGTAAGGTATTCGCGTGTAGCAAAAGCAACCTGGCTTCTCAAAATGATATTGTGCTGCATTCTCTGTGAACGCAGGTCAAGATATCTGTATTTAAGACGCAAATCTTCGTTCGCAATTACAGGAGTTCCATCTTTGTTCATTTCATCAAGCATGAAAGGCAGAACTTCTGACTTTGAAAGAATCTTTATTTCCTTGGCAACAAGCTCAATTTCGCCAGTTGTCATATCTTTGTTAATCATTGAGTCAGGGCGAGCGCGAACTACACCTTGTACAGCGATACAAAATTCCATTCTAAGATTTTTTGCTGTATCGAGCAGTTCGGCTGAAGAATCCGAGTCAACTACAACCTGAGTTATGCCGTAGCGGTCACGTAAATTGATAAAAGAAATACCGCCATGTTCACGGATACGGTGAACCCATCCATTCAATACGACTGTTTTGCCATCATCACAACCGCGCAGCTCTCCGCAGGTGTGAGTTCTTTTTGTTGTTTCCATAAGCCAGAATAATACCGTTATTTTATAGAAAAGTAAATTGCGAGGAAGTGAAGAATACTTCCGGCAACGCTGAACAAGTGCCAGATGCCGTGCATCCATTTGGTGTCTTTATGTATGTAAAAGAAAAGACCTATTGTGTAGGCGACACCACCGACAATCAGCAGGACAAGGCTCGACGTAGGAAGCGCAGCTCTAACCGGCTTGATAGCGAAGATAATCATCCATCCCATAAGGAGATAGGTGATAGCCGCCGCGATACGCATTTTGCTTCCCAAAACGGAATAAGAAATAACGCCGCCAAGAGCCAATGCCCAGATTATACCGAAATAAACCCAGCCGAGCGTGTTGTGCAAACTGCCAAGGCAAAGCGGAGTGTAAGTTCCGGCAATAAGGACGTAAATTGATGTATGGTCAAGGATTGCAAATATCTTTTTTGCTCCGAGCGGAACAAGGGCATGATAAATCGTTGAAAAGAGATATGTAAAAATCAGTGCTGCGCCAAAAACGCTGACTCCAGAAACAAAATAAGGTTTAAGTTCCGGTGAAGAATACTTAACAGCATGAACAATCATCAGAACAGTTACGGCAATCATAATACCAGTAGCGATTCCGTGCGATATTGCGTGGAAAATCTCTTCGCCGGTAGAATACCGTTTCTTCCTGTTTATATATTCAATGCGCTTAGCTTCTTTGTGTTGGCTGCGCAGTTTCTTCTTGAAAATTTTGTCGAAGACAGAACCTTCTTCGCCATAAAGCTCTTTGTGCAAGTCGGCTTTTACCTGCTCGATGTCTGCACGGGCTTTCTTTTTTATCTCTGCAATTTTATCAGCAGCTTTTTGCTGCGGAGATTTTTCGTATTCAAAAATCTGTTCTGCCATAGTTTCCTCTCAAGATGTATTTCTATGATTTATAATATAAATGTCTACTCTAATAGACAAGCAATATCAACCGTATGTTGCAACTCACACAAAGATTCGTGAGCGCCTTTTATGCGGAAAGTCTACATGTTCTGCCGGCGGATTTCGTAAAGCAGGATGCCGGCGGCAACAGAGACGTTAAGACTGTCCAATTTACCGCATGTCGGAATTGAAACGACTGCATCGCATTCATTTTCAAGAAGCCTGCTCATTCCGCTTCCTTCACTGCCCATTATAACAACAACTTTGCCGGTGAACCGCGTTTCTGCAATCGTTAGGCCGCCGGCATCCGCGCCATAAACCCAATATCCTGCGTTTTTAAGGGCTTCGACGGCCCGCACAAGGTTGGGGACTACGGCTACTGGAACCCAAGCGGTTGCTCCTGCGCTTGACCGTGCGATAACTTCGCTGTCTTTCGCACCCCGCCGCTCCGGAAGCACGACAAGATCTGCGCCGAACTGGTCGCAGCTGCGGATTATTGCGCCGACGTTGTGCGGGTCGGTAACGGAGTCAAGCACCACAACGACGGAAAGGTCGTTGTTCGGCTTTTGCGCGGCTTGGGCAACAAACTCGTCAAATGAAACGCGAGCTTCGTTCTCCGCAGGTCCGCGCGACTCTGCTACAAGTACAATGCCTCTGTGCTCACGCAAGGCGTCCGGCATTCCAGCAACAAGTTCGTCCAGCTTGGAATCTTGAACTTTGTTGCATTTAACGCCAGATTTTTCTGCCTGTGCAATAATTTTCTTTACGCGCGGACCTGCGGCCGAGTAGAAAAGCTCGACAGGCACATGAGAGCCGTTTTCTCCGGCTTGTTTGCTGCCTGCGCCAGCTTTCTTTGAGCTGGCGCTTTCGCCGATACTGCGTAAGTATTCTTCTATCGCATGGAATCCAGTTATTGTCTTTTTACTCATCTTCCGCAACAGTGTTTGTATTTTTTGCCAGATCCGCATGGACACGGATCGTTCCTACCAATCTTTGCCCCTTGTCGAACAACGGTTGTAGGGACAAGCTCACCGCGGTCATAAAGCCATTCGCCGTTCACTTTTTTGAAAATGGCTCTTTCAAGATGCACGTCGCGAAGTCTCTTCCTGGAATATGTGGCAGAAAACTCAACGACACCTTCCTTATCGTTTGCGCCGCCCTTTTCTGTACGAATAATTTTAAGTCCCTGCCAGTCTGACTCTTCGCTCCATTTGCGAGTCTCCGCAACATCAATTGCATCCTGTTCGTCAGAAGTACATGTCTTTACAATGTAATCAATTTCGTGTGCAACGTATGCGGAATATCGGCTCCGCATCAGTTCTTCGGCTGTTTCTGCTTTTTTTGCGCCACTGATAATAGCGCCACAGCACTCATCGTATTTTTTGCCTGAACCACACGGGCAAAGCCCGCTTTTATCAAAGTCACTCATACTAAAGAGTATACCCGTAGAATCTGGATGTTTCAACAGTTCAATCCGTGAATGTCAGTATAAGAAAAATGATTTTTTAAAAATCTGTTTCAGGGGAATATTTTCACGCTTTTCAAGGAAAATATCGGGAAAACTTTTTAGTGGCAAAAATCCAATTATTGATTTATAATTATCGCATGGAATTCCTACATAACATAATTGAGTATTATGATGAATTGTATCCGGTAACGGAAGAACAAAAAAAACTTTACAAAGAACTGACAAAGGACCTTACTCCGGCTAAGATTCTGCGCATCGGATGTGCAACCGGCGGTTTTGAGCACTGGCTCGCACGAGAAGGACATGACGTAACAGGCATAGAAACTTCCAAAGAAATGCTCGAAACTGCGAACAGACGAAGACGGATGCCGAATACAGCCATTCGATTTTTCCAAATGTCCACAATCGAGATGACTCGTTTCTTGGGAAAAGGCTTTTATGATGTAATTTCATGCCTTAGCGACAGGATTATTTTTATTCACGACAAGACACTGATGCGTAAATTCTTTTACGACTGCAAGCTGCTTTTGGCAGAGGGCGGGCATCTTGTGCTTCAGTTGTCGAATTACTCGATTTTCAACGCAAAACCGATGGCGAAACTCCCGACACAGGAAAGCATCCGGGTAAAGCTTTATACGCAACTTTGGATGAGCGAAGAAGGTAACTGTACATTACAGCAGGATTTGGAGCACTGTGGAAGCAAGATTGTTCCGGTTCTTAAGGATGTAGCTGTTTTGCCGATTACGCCGGATCAAATCAGTGAGTATGCCAAGGAAGCTGGCTTTAAGGAGATAAACCTTTACAGCGGTTACGACAAGCAGCCGTTGCAGGCAGATTCTTCGACAGTCGTTTGCGTGCTTAGTTAATGCTCCACTTTCCGTCTTTCTGATTAAAGCGGAATGCGGCTATTTCAAGAAGTCGACCATCCTCACCAGACATTTTTACCATCTTAGTAAGCGGGTTCACTTCTGTAATGCGGAAATTTGTGCCGTCGTAGTGTATGCGTAGTCCCTCATTCGGGAGCTTTTTGCGCGCTTCTGCATACCATTCGTGCTCGTAAGAAAGGCAGCACAACAGGCGACCGCACTGTCCGGAGATTTTCATTGAGTTAAGCGAGAGGTTCTGGTCTTTCGCCATTCTGATAGATACTGGACGGAGTCTGTCAGAAACAGCGTGGCAGCAGTATGGGCGACCGCAAACGCCGAGTCCTCCTGTTATTCGTGATTCATCCCTTACGCCAATCTGTCTAAGTTCAATGCGCATCTTGAAAACTGAAACAAGATCTTTTACAAGCTCACGGAAGTCAACCCTGTTCTCTGCGCTGAAAAAGAACAGAACTTTTTGCTCCTCAAGAAGATAGTGTGTGGCGATAAGCTTCATGTTGAGTTTATGAAGCGCGACTTTTTCTTGGAAAATCTTGAAAGCAGAGGCTTCTTTCGCCTCAAGGTCGGCGGCTTTTTTCAAATCTTCGGGTCCGGCTTTTCTGCTGACCATGATGATGTCGCTCGGGCGTATGCCAATCGGTTTGACGACTTTTCCCATTACTTTTGCAAGGTCTTTTCCGTATCGGGTGGGGATAATAACATGATCGTCATATTTAAGCTCCATTCCGTCCGGAGCCGTTGCGTATACGCCCTCGCTTGAATACTCAAGTTTGAGCCGGTAAAGCGGTGAAGGGTAGACGAAATTCTCGTCTTGTCCAACGTCAATATCAACGTTGTCGTCCTCAAGCGCGGCAAGATCCTCGCTCGTCAATTTATCTATATCGTTCTCAAAAACGTCACTCATAAAAACTCCTATCTAAAAATCCGCTCACGAAAGCATGTCAACAAGAAGACCGTTTATCTCATCGACCTTCGCAAGCATTTTCAGCTGATCGACATGGTTTTCAAGTATCTCTCGTGCCATCTGATCAAGTTTATCATCAACTATCTTTACTATATACTTTTTTTTGGGTCGTGGAACCCTTGAAGACGGCGTTCCTTGGCTTTCCTCAACATCATAGCAGTTTTTTACAACAAAGCGCATGAATTGTGAGATTTTTTTGCGATAATCTGCAAACGCCTCCGTAAATGGGTTGTTCTTTAGATTATCACCCGCCATCGTAACTTTGTCGAGTAAAAAAGAAAGCGCCTCGTCAAAATCCATGCCGGCAATTTCCGGTGGAAGATACGAGTCTACTTCGATTTGTGTTTCGGATTTGTGAAGAATTTCAGAAAACTTTTTGCGGAGACCACCGTTACGTACGCCGCCGTTTTTGTTCGTTTTTTCATTGCGGTTGCCAGAAGCTTTTCCGGCGTTGAGCTGAGCGGCGGTTACATACTGGTTTATGTTGATCTCTGTTCCCATCAGTTTCCTGTCGATACCAAAATAGATTTTTGTCTGATTGCTTTTTCGTTCTGCCAGTTTTCCATTGCGATAGCGAACTGCTCGTCGTCTTTTACTGATATGCACTGACCTTGGAGAAGGCAGTCGTTCGCCACTTGAAGTCTTTTTGTAATAACGTCGCCTAAAACAGATGCTGTCGAAAAAAGTTTTATGCTTTCCGGGGCAACTACGTCGCCCTCGATAATTCCGCCGATTACTGCAGAAACGGCTGTTACGTTGCCACGAACGCGGGCTTTTTCTCCGATAATGATGTTGCCGGTTGTCTCAAGATTTCCGTCTATGTCGCCGTCAACCCGGATAAAACCACTTATTCTAAGGTCGCCTGATATAAAAGTGTCTGCACCTACAAGCGTGTTAATAGAAAAATCATCTGTATGTAAAGCCATAATTTACTCTGTTTTTTATTTTGTTGCTTATATCTGTTTTATCGCCTATTGCGTCAGTTTAACATTGATAAACTTAGCCGGGTCTACAACTTCCGAACCGATGTGTACTTCGTAGTGAAGATGCGCACCTGTAGCAACACCGGACATTCCTACATATCCGATTACGTCACCCTGAGACACTGTTTGTCCTTTTTTTACGATGAACGAGCTCATGTGGGCGTAGCGTGTGTAATATCCGTATTTGTGCTGGATGATAACGTAGTAACCGAAACTGTCGTCATGCGTTGCGCTTACGACACGTCCGTTCGCGGTTGCGATAATCGGGTCACCTGAGCGCCATGTAGAAAAGTCCATACCTTTGTGGATGTACCAGTTTCCGGTAAGCGGGTGAACGTTCTGTCCGAACATCATTGAGATATGACCGATACCGCCTTTAAGCGGCCAGATGCTCGGTATATCCGAGAAAAGCGTTCCCTGTGACTCCATCAGTTTTCCAAGCTGCTCAACAGGCTCAACCGCTCCCTCCAGATATGAGGAAAGCTGCCTTACATCGGCTGCCTCGCGCATAGAGCCTTTAGTAAGCTCCTGAATGTCGAACAAAAGGGAAAGGTCACTGCTTTGAACTGACTCTTTTGAAGACGAGGCACCGGCTATTCCGATAAGTGAAAGCGATTCGTTCAGTGTTGACTGGAATTTCTTTGCTACCTGAAGAAGATTGCTGTTCTCGCTGCGAAGCTCGTCAAGGCTTGCAAGAGTCTGCCTGTTCTCGTTCATCAACCTGGAAATCTCTGCCGCTGAATCAGCTGCTTTTACGTTAAAGAAAAAGAAAGAGCCGATTATGCCGAGCACAAGCACAAAGCCTGTTACAAGAGAAAATCCGTTTGTCTGAAAATTTATAACCTTACTCTGTGAGTGAGGAATAATCATAACCGTAAGCTTTCTGTTGCCTGCTTTAAAAATGCGTACGAAAAACATCCCGATGCTTTTGAAAACAAGCCCAAGCACATGAAGAAAACCTACGAAAATATTGCGTTCAGTACGTTTATAATGACGTTTCTGAGTCATTTTTACCTCATAAGTGTAGACAAATCGTATTATAACATATTAGAAGAAGTACTGTCAAACAACAGAGCTGATTCTAAAGTAAAAAAATGCATTAAAATGCGATATCAAGTTGCTTTTGTTGACGGGAAAAGAAACCTGTGTTATCCTTATCGGTGGGAACTATTCCTAACTTGATTTAATGATTGTTCCTCATATCATCTTTTTTTGGAAGTAAGCCATGCAGTTTTTTGATACTCACGCCCATATCGGGCTTATTTACGAGAGTTCTATAGAACGTGTACGCGTTGTTCAGAAAGCTAAACAAGCTCAGGTTAACCGCATTGTAAGCATCTGCAACAGTCTTCATGATTTCTCTCAGGTTTATGAGACGCTTAAGTCTGTTCCGGGGGTGTATCATGCTGTCGGGGTTGCTCCGTCCGAGGTTACAAATCCTGGAAAAGACTGGATTTCCACAATAGAGCAGGGGCTTAAACTGCCTAATGTTGTTGCGCTTGGCGAGACAGGCTTGGACTATTTCCGCAAATTTGGTGACAAACGCTCTCAGATTGAGCTTTTTATAACGGAGCTTGAGCTTGCTGCAAAGCATGATGTTCCGGTCATTATCCACAACCGCGATGCAGGAAAAGATGTTCTTGATATCCTTAGCGAAAGGCTGCCTGATGCTGGTGGTGTTCTTCACTGCTATTCAGAGAACGCGGCTTACGCAAAGAAAGCTCTTGATTTGAACTTGTATTTCTCTTTCGCCGGCAACCTTACTTACAGAAACGCGCGTAACTTGCACGAGACTGTTCTTAATTTGCCGCTTGATAGAATTCTTGTGGAGTCTGAAAGCCCGTTCATGGTTCCGGCTGAGCACCTTAAGGAGCGGAATGTTCCGGCATTTATTCCGTCAACCGTGAAGTTCCTTGCAGACTTGCTTGATATGGATATGGAAGAGCTTGCCGACCAGCTTTGGAAAAACAGCTGCAAATTCTTCCGTCTGCCAGAATGATGCCGCTTTATCATCCAGTTACGATTGGAAGCCTGAACATTCCGGGAAACTTGTTTCTTGCGCCTGTCGCGGGATACTCGGACCGGGCTTTCAGGGGGATATGCCGTAACTGCGGGGCAGATTTTACATACACGGAGATGGTTTCCGCCGAAGCCCTTGTAAGAGGTTCCGACAAAACAGCGGAACTGCTTAAAAGGGCTGACAACGAGGACAGCTATGCGGTGCAGATTTTCGGCGGAAACCCGGAATCGATTGCAGGCGCCGTGGAAATTGTCAAAAAAAATGTATTTCCTGAAATAATAGATATAAATGCTGGCTGTCCTGTGCCGAAAATAATAAAGAGCGGCGCCGGGTCTGCGCTTACAAAAGAGCCGGAGAAACTGTACCAGATTGTAAAATCTGCCATTGCAGCCGCCGGGGAAACCCCAGTCACGGTGAAAATCCGTTCCGGCTGGGATGCGTCGCGCCTTACGTGGAAAGAAGCTGCGTTGGCTGCAAAGGAAGCGGGAGCTTCCGCAGTTACGCTCCATGCGCGCACAAAAGCGCAGGGGTACGAGGGGAAAGCAGACTGGAACTTGCTTAAGCAGCTTGTCGAAGTTATGAACGGAGCCATTCCGGTCTTCGGGTCGGGCGATGTTTTTTCCCCTCAGGACGCAAAGCGGATGATGGAAGAAACAGGCTGTGATGCGGTCATGTTCGCGCGCGGGGCTATGGGAAACCCGTTCGTGTTCACGGCGACAAAAGCTTTCTTGCAGAATGGCGAGATCCCTGTTATTCCGGCTACGTACCGTCTGGAAACGGCAATGAACGAGCTTAAGTCGCTTATCGAGGACAGGGGAGAGGAAGCGGCGTGCCGTGAAATGCGGAAAAGGTTTTGCTGCTATTCAAAGGGAATTCCCGGGGCGGCGGTTATTCGAAAAAATATTGTAACCGCGCAGACGGAAAATGATTATAAATTAGTAGTGGAACAATTATTGAATCAGTGCAAATGATTCGTTTTGTTGTTTTGGAACGCGGACTAATTTGGTGAGCAGCTCAGGAAAAGAAGAATGGGATTTTTTTCAGGTATTATTAATTTTTTCGAATCTCTTTTCTCAGGTCTTAGTCCTGAATCTAAGCAAAAGCAGGATATTCGCAAAATCGAGGCTGAACTTAAGACTTTGCAACCACCGGTATACAAGAATGGTGCGGCTCTTCCCGCCTTTGCGGAAGCGTTCCGGCTTCTTCAAGTCAACACAAAGCCAATAGAGTCAATTCTTTCTGCGACTTTCAGAAATCAGGATATAAACATACGCAACCATTATGCGAGCGTTCTTGTTGAGACAGGCCTTTCTGACCGCGCAAAGGCGGCTAAAGAGAAGCTCCTGTACGAAAACAGAAAGAACGAGTTTTTTGCCGTTCAAAACGAGCAGCGCATTATCGACTCTCAGCGGCATGACTTGGAGTTAATTCAACGCGAGGTAATGTCGCCTATCTTTTCGCAGATAGAGCGTACGTTACAAGCATTGGACAGGCTTTATGACTTGTGTACGTTCGCGTTCACGCCTTTGATACGACAGTTTGATCCGAATTATATGCCCGAATCGATGGATACGGAGCATCATTATCTGGATGTTCCGATTGAAGCGATAGAAAAAAAACTTCTTGATTTTTATTACATAACAGGCAACCTTACGATTACGGCTCCTATGGGACGTGCTATCTGCGCTCTGGCGTTGTGCCTGAATAAAGGCGATACGACGCAAAAGGCGCAGGACGAGCTTCTTTCTTATTTGCGGAAGGTCGCGAACATCCTGCGTAAAATCCTTACACCTCAGCTTATAACTCAGTTTATGCGGATAATCCGCAACGACATAAACTTTGTGCCTAAAACTTCAATGGAAAACAGACGTTATGTCGCGGAATATTCCGAGCGCCTGAAAAAGCAGTTCGACAACGACACTCAGCGCATTCAGCTTGAGCTTCAGAACGAGCTTATTGAAAAAGAAACGAAGAGTCTCTTTACAGACAAGCCGCTTTTGGAGCTTGAGGGTTATAATCAGAACAACAACATGCTGTTCCAGCAGTGCGGTGCGGGCTCGTTCCTGTGGATAATGCCGCTCCAGATCATAAAATCATTCGAGGAATATTATCTTACTGATAAAGTAAAAGCTCTTTTGAATGACGTTGTTGTTGAGGGATTCTTTAATCAACCACAGTACAAATCGGACTTTTCTTCGATTGTTTATAATGGTGTTGAAAGTTCGGGCCATATCGCTTCGTTTGAACAGTCATTTACGAAAGGGCAGCCTAACGACACTCTTCTTATGACCGGATATTTAAGGGACAGCCGCACGAATCCGGACTTCCTTAAAAATCTTACGCAGATGATAAACAACATCAACAAGGAAGCGAAGAAGCTTATACAGTCTGAAGTATCCGCAATATATCAGTTGTGGCAGAAGCTTCAGGAGCTTATTCCGGACTCTAAAAAACCGCAGCCAGAGCTTGTTTCGAACCTTAAGGTTCTTTTTATATCACCTAGAAACCGTGATAACGCAGAATTCTTGGAAACAAATTTCCCACAGTGGAGTATTTTCCTTGATGTTATGAAAAATTATGCTATAATTGGCGATGTCAACAGAGACGAATAGGTTCCCATGGAAGAAAAGAAGAAACCGAAGAGAAGAAAACGAAGAGCCAAAATAAGCAGACTCAAACTCTACGAGAAAAAGGTTTACGATCTTACGCAGTTGCTTGAGATATCCAAAAGTCTTTGCGCTGTTCTTGACCATTCTACTCTTATAGAATCGATCCTGTACACGTGTATGTGCCAGATGCGTGTTCTTGGTGCTGGTATGTTCGTGTCTCAGGATTACGGTTCCGACACGCTTGAGCTAAAAAACTTCCACAGTGGCCTTGAGCCGGATTCTTTCGTTTCTTACACAATTTCTACCAAACAGCCGCAAATCCAGTATCTTCTTGAAAAAAATGTACCTATGACGCTCACGGCATTACAGCGTAAGTTCAAGGGTGAGCCAGAGATTATTCCGTTCAAGTCGCTTCATCCGTCTCTTATAGTTCCGCTCAAACATAAAAACAAGCTTTCCGGTATTCTTCTTTTGGGCGAGCGCATTGATTTGGGCGACGGAGTTAAGTTCAGTAAATATGAGATAGACCAAATCTCAACGATTGCAAATCTTTCTGCCATTGCCGTTTACAATGCTTCCCTGATGGAGCTTACCACCACGGATATGCTCACTAAACTTAAACTGCGTCATTATTTCTTTACAGTACTTTCAGATAAATATGATATTGCGATTTCTCAAAAACAGCCTATAGCCGTTCTGATGCTCGATATCGATTTGTTCAAAAAGTTTAACGACAGTTACGGACATGCCTGTGGAGACTACGTTCTTCAGGAAGTTTCGAACATTATTTCTGCGGGTATCCGTGTGCATGATATGGCAGGAAGGTACGGTGGCGAAGAATTCATTGTAATGCTAACAAATACGGAAGCTGCCGCAGCTGTGATGGTTGCCGAAAGAATCCGTTCAAATATAGAGAAATTCGATTTTGAGTTTGAGAACAACCATATGAATGTGACAATCTCAATCGGAGTTTCTGTGTTGCACCACGATGATCCGGTTCCTGTCAAAACTCTGGTGGAGCAGGCGGATCAGGCTTTGTATATTTCAAAGCGACGGGGCAGAAATAAAGTTTCTCTTTTTACGCCAGAAAACACTGAATACGACGGAAAGAACTGATGTCAAAAAATTTTCTCCATAAGCCTTTCAAATATGCGTATTACAATGCTACGCTTATAATTATCGGATTGAACATAGCTGTATTCCTGTTTATGAAAATTATGCAGAGTACGATGCCAAACTTAATTAGCTATCTTGCGCTGAATACATGGAACGTCACGCGCGGGCATATGTACTGGCAGTTTTTCACATACATGTTCGTTCATGATTTGTCGAGTTTTCAGCATATCTTCTTTAATATGCTTGGTCTTCTTTTCTTTGGACTTCCCCTTGAAAAAGCAATGGGTTCCAAGGAATTCATACTTTTATATTTTCTTTCCGGGCTTTTTTGTGGAATCGCATCGTTCCTGATTTATCTTGCGACAGGTATGTATTACGTCTTTTTGTACGGAGCTTCCGGGGCGTTATACGCGATTCTTTTGGCTTATGCCATAGTGTTCCCGCGTGCAAAAATCTTTATTTGGGGAATACTGCCAATTCCTGCCCCGATTCTTATTGCGATTTATGCCGGAATCGAGATTGCAAGCCAGATTTTCAGCCTTCAGTCTGGAACCGCTCACATGACACATCTTGCGGGCTTTGCTTTCGCATGGTTGTATTTTGTCGTCAGAATGGGGATTCATCCGCTTAAAGTATGGAAAAACGCCTACCGTTAATTCTTGCATTTCTTTTGTTCTCAGCTGCAATGCTTTTTGCCGACCCGGATGACATTGCTTTCATCAGGATAAGGCTTTGGGCGCCTTTTGACGAGGTTCCTTCGCTTGATAATGTTTCTACCGGACAAACTGATTACAGCAAAGAGACCACTTTTAAGCACGCTTCTGATTTGCTAAGGGAAACTGGAAATTTCGTAATTAACGCAATGGTTTACGGTTGGAGTTTCAGTATAACGCCCAAAGATAATACGCGCGGAGTGAAAGAATACGTAGAATTCACACCTCAAAAAGAAACAAATGTTGGCGATTTTGACATAAAATGGTCAAACACCGTGTTTGAGGAAGACAAAATAACGTGCTGGCTCGAATTTGAGCGAACTCCGCTGATGATGCACTCAAAATCGTGGTGGAACACTGTGAGTTGTCCGCGTATCCACGGATCGGGAGAAAGCGTTTACACCGGAAAATTCGATTCTGTTAAAGCTGCTTTTTTTGATGCCGCAAAAAATGCGGTTTTGGAATACGTAAAAAAAACTGAGAAAAATAAACCAAAAGAGATAACAGGTTCTCTGCTCCTAAAAACAGACACTCCCGGATTAAGAATCGACAGCGGTAAATATATCGCTGACCTTGATTTTTTCCTACATGTGGATAAAATAGTACGGTATTCACAGTGGTGAATTGTTGCATTTTTTTTGCAGACAACTTTTTTCAATCAGTTTCCGGGAGGTAGAGTATGACTGGTTTTAAGAGATTATTTTTTGTATTGATTTGTGTATTTTTGTGTTTTTCGCTTTACGCACAGACTGTAGAAGAAGCTCTGAGTGAGGAACCTGATTACCAGAAAACTGAGATTATCGAAGAAAAAGGAAAGCTCTATACGCTTACGATTGAGTATTTCCCAGCTTTGGACGAAGCAAGATTTGTATACAGAAAAAATGCGCATCTTTTTGATCAGGGTGAGGCAATGATTGTAATTAGGGAGCGTGCTGCAAAATTCGTAGCGGAACGCAGTTACTACAGTTATACTTATTCAAGAAGAGATGTTACGAAATACGACAATGACAACGATCAGGTTGTTTATACTTCATTCATTACATTGAAAAAATAAAACGAGGATTTTATGGACTCACAGACAATTATTAAGAATCTTCACCCGCTGGAGATTAAGGTTCTGCGCGCTTATTCAGATAAGGATGAGCTGACTTCTGATAAACTTCAGAAGGAACTTGATTATAAAGAGGGACATGCTAACCAGGCATTCTCATGGCTTACTGGAAAAGGTCTTGCAGAAGTTGTTCGTAAGGAACCGCACACGTTCTTTGAGATTACTGAGCTTGGCCGCAAATTCGCCGAGCTCGGCACTCCGGAAGCTCGTATCGTAAAGTTCCTTAAAGAGAAAGGTCCTCATGCCCTTCCGCAGATAGCCTCCGCGTTGTCTCTTGAAAACAAGGATGTTGGTAGTGCGTTCGGTACGCTTTCAAAAGAAGGTGTTCTTTCAATGGACGCGGACAAAAAAGCCGTTTTCTCTGGAAAAGAGCTTCCTGCCCGCATGACGCTTACAGAAAAGCTGCTTACAAAGGCAAAAGCCGCGATTAACGGTTTGCTGGAGCAGACAGCTCTTCTTGCTGATGAAAACTCGATAATCGGCGACCTTGCCAAAAAAAGAGGCGCGGCGAACAGTGCGTTCCGTATTGTTGAGCGCGAGACTGTAGTATATAAGCTTACAAAAGCTGCTGATGAAATAAAGAAGGCTCTTGAAGCCGCCGGTGTTACAGGAAACGAGACTGGCGCTATAACTTCTAAGATTCTTATTGACGGTTCTTGGAAAAACTCATCGTTCCGCGGATATAACATCAGTATTCCACCGGCACGTATTATTCCAGGCCG
>JAEEGK010010260.1_pt1 | contig 21640 bp, 18 predicted proteins | sample 8958771 | NCBI WGS metagenome assembly JAEEGK01 (sample SAMN16246547, study PRJNA631951) | gut metagenome | biome: gut microbiome; feature: rumen; material: SC-attached | host: Bos | place: Iran: Karaj | collected 2018-10 | reverse complement strand
GAAGGCAATGATCGCGGCCAGTATGCATCTGATCAGTTCGTTATAGCTTGCAAATCTCCAGATACTGTTATACAGGCGCAGTTTCCAGAATATGAATATGCACAGTACCGTGTATATAGGCGAAAACTTGATGAATGCATCAAGGTAATTTACAGGGATAGCAGAATACCTAGTATCAAACCTAAGCCAGAGAGCAGCAAGGTATGATACATTTACCGCAATTATGTCATATACAACAAGACATGCGGATATTACTTTCCAGTGTTCTATACTTTTAACGAAGTTCTTAAGCTTGTTCATTCTGATTCCCGTCTTACTATATTTTTATAACGTTCACTATTGTGCGTGACATTTTATTATACCATTTACAAGCGGTATATTACCAGCCCGTTACGCCTTTCCAAAGGCTCACCGGGTTTCATAAGACTCACTACCGCTTCAAGCTCCTCGGAGCCATCTTCTCCTATGACCAGATCCGGCTTTCTGTCCGGATACAGCTCATAGTATTCAAGGAGTCTCTCATCGAAGGTAGGGGTACTTATAGTGGAGTATGTCCCGATCTTGTAATCCCCCAGCATATACCAGTGGCTATGACTTCCTGCTACTAGGATTGTATCGTTCTCCGAGGCATATGCTTCAAGGAGGTCGGATGCGGTGTTATAGGCATAGCCGTCATTGTATACACAGTAGATGCCCTCCGCAGGACCGGACAGAGCCTTTTGCTTAACATATTGGACCGTTTCCTTATATCCGTTGTTTTCCATGACAAGCCATCCTCTTGCGAAGAATAAGATGAAGATCATCAGGAGCATGGAAAGCCTAGCAGCCTGTAATTTCTTCTCATCGCACAGGATAACCATACTTAAGATGATACAGGGCATGAGGAAGGCTCCGGTTACCCTGAAGCCCGTATTGGTCACCAGCATTACGCAGGCCCATATGGCTATATTAGGGATGAAGAAGATCCGTATGAGGGATTTGTTATCCCGGCAGGCTAACAGCCCCGTAATAAAGGCTATGTAAAGATACAATAAAGGCCTGTTGAAGTAAAGGTTAGAGGGGATGAGCCAATAGATAAGCTGATACAGTACTGATACGATCAGCATAGTCAGAGCAAAGGACGAAGGCTTGCCCTTCCGTTTATTGACTTTTTGGCAAATTATATATATCAGCAAGCTTACAGCTATAATGATCAGTAAAGGTATGATCCAGCTGACCGTTTCCGTCAGTATCCAGGATACTTTCCCCGATACTGAGCTATGTGATCCGTCGGAGAGCATCTGCCTGATTCCGAAGACAAAATCGCTTAACGACATCTTAGTCAGGAAGTATCCGATGTAAGCAAGCCCGAAGGCTACACAGGTAATTAGGGTTATGAGGGCGGGGGAAGGTTTTGTTTTCACACCCGCAAAGTGAATTGCAATCAGTATAAAGGTAGCTGCAAGGATACAGCTGGGATAGGCAAGGATGGCGATGCAGGTAAAGATCCCGGCAAGGACAGGCCACAGCATCTTATTACCGTCACCTGAATATATCCTCATGATGCACATCATAAGGCAGATAAAACTCCATATGAGGATATTTGAGAATTCGGGGGTAAGGATCCACTTGGGAAGGATCAGAAAGGATAAAAGAGATGCACAAAACGCCAAATGGCGAGAATAGTTTTTACGAAATGTGCTATAGACGAATACGGAAACAAGGGCTTCTATGCAAAAGCCGCAGATGCGTAGGAAGATCACGAGGTGATCTGTTTTACCCGTAACATTAATAAAGGCCCTTATAAGGGCGGTGCAGATAAAGCCGGATGTCTGGTGTGGTTCCCACATGAGCTTAAACATTCCATCTCCTATGGCATTCCGGTAGGCCATGATCACGGCGTATTCTTCATCAACGGTAAGTCCCAGTATGATGAGCTTTACGGTGGAGAGGATGGCTGCGGCGATAAGGCAGATATCTATGAAGATATTGATGCGGCGCTGCAGGGGCTTATCATTTTTAACTTTTGTGATAAAGCTGTTCATAGTCACGGGTATTATACCATAAAGAGCAGCTTGGATATTTAAAGTTTCTTTAATTTATGTGTAAGATCCAGGGAGACAGTTCTGGTTTAGCATCATTACCTCCAGCCCAGTCAGTAGTTTACCCTTCGGCAACAAGCTCCTTTTCAGTCTTTCCCCCATGGAGACTTTGAATTGTTCACCTCCCGCACTATGTTTTTCGGCTATAGCTAAATATTTCTGAGAACCACCTATGTACTCCAGTTATCAATTCAGTATCCGAATAAAAACCTGTAACTTACCATGATAATTAATGATTTCATTGCAAAACAGGGGGTAGCTGTTTCAAAAGTCATTCTTTATAAGCCTTTGAGTTCTCCTTGTATGTCTCAATCAATTTATTTCTTTCGAGTTGCCCCAAAAGCATATATAATAACAGAGCTTGTTCATAAATAAGATCATAATACGTTTCCTTATCATTAGCAGAAAGAGTATCAAACGCAGGACTATAGTTTTTTGTACCCGATTCAATATTATTATGCCTGATATTCATTTCATTAACGAGATAAAAGAAATCCGTTGTCTTGTTCTTATCTATTTGATTAAGCACATCTTTTTTAGGTTCCAACGCCCTAGCGATTTTCATCAAAATATCTTGCTTTTTATCTAAATTTCCCTTTAATAAATAGTGATTATATTCAACAATAACCTCCGCTAGCTCCGGATTTTTATCAGCAACCTCTATAGCCGCCGGATTTTTTAGTATAATCATTTTAGTACCGCCATTATCAACAAGCTCATATCCGCATATTTCGACTACTTCTTTAATCGTAGATAACACAAATGAAAAACGTTTGCTCAAGTCTCTGCTCATTTCAGAAGACGAAACCATTACCAAATCAATAACAAGATTTGACAGCATCTCAGCATACAAAAAATAATCTTCCATCGATACCTTTGATCGAAATAATAACTGATCTTTTTTATGTTCAACAGAAAAACCACACTGCTCCCTTACTTCAGCAAATGATGTATAGTTCTTTCTATTTTTCCATTTACTAAAATTTTCTTCAATCCATTTATCTAAAGTGACGTAATGACCGTACACATCAGATGATAAATAGTTCTCATTGCAGACGATTTTCTCAATTTTTAAATATTCCTTTGAAAAATCGATTTTCCTCTCTAGTTTTTCATAAAAATGCATCATTATATAAGTATCGCCTCACATTTGTTAAATTTTTTACAACAAAATTAGACCTCTATATATTTTATTAATTCCTCCACAAGTTTGAAAACCATTGTCCCCGGAGCCATCTCAGAAGGTTTCTGTTTAGCCTCATCATAGTCTGACATCCTTCTTTTAGCATTTTTGATGGCAGTACCAATCCCACCAAACGAATTCAGGAGTTCATAAAGATTTTCCATATTCTTTTCATATCCATTTTCAGTCAATCCGTAATCCACAAAGAGAGCATCGAGTTTTTTCACCCACTCTGATCTATGCAAGTCAGAATCACAGTATTCAAAATGAAGATATATCCAATATTCAAAGCATTGATTGCTCCAGCCAACAGAATATCCCTTTTGTTTTCCGATTTCGACAGCATCATCAAAATCTGAGAAATCATCTTTATCAAAAATCACCCAAACATTTTTGTATATGATCTTGGCTTTACTAACAAGTTGTTCTGTTATCTCGATCAGTTTTTCCGTCGATGCTCCCTTCCCTTGAATATCAATCTCAGGAGCTGTAACAACATCAATAGCCCCGCCGACAAATTGCCTGATAGCCCTTTTCAAGCCATCGAAATAAAACGGCTCAGTTTTTGTTCCCTCTGTAACAATTAGATAGGAATTTGCTTTGGGAAGTTTGAAATCATGAGAACGTTTCTCCCTTTCCTGTCTTCTTTTTTTGAAAAGATCATCACTTCCCATTTAATCCCCCATTTCCATTTCATAATCCAAAAGGGTTGGAATTCCGCCATATACACCTGAGAGATAGTCTTTTTCAAAAGATGCATCTGAGCGAATCTTAAAGTCTGAAAGAGCAGTCAGTTTTGAATAACCAAATTCGTTCTTTTCGACAAACCATACCTGATCTCTCCTGAAAAATTTAGTATCCAGCAAAGTGGTATCATGCGTTGTATAGATTAATTGTGCCCTAGATTTTTCATTCTTAAAGAGATCAATGATGAATTTCATCAGCAACGGATGGAGTTTAGTATTTAATTCATCAACTATCATTACTCCATTATCTCTAATAACTGCAGACGCCAAAATAAAAATCACAATACTTTTTAAAGTGCCTTGTGACTCTCTAAACAAATTTAACTGATATATTTTTTTATCTTCTCCGACATGACAAGTATAAAAAGCTACTCCATGAGGGACCTTTTCATATCCAATATCAATTATTCCGGTATCAATCGCATGCAAGAAATCAATCAACTGTTCCTTATTTTCATCAATCGCACCAGAAAGCAATTTTTCAATATATCGTCTCTCTTCAAAATGATTTGCATCAAAAAACATCATATGATTAATATCTGAGAAAACCTTAGTGAAAATATCAGCCTGAAGAGATAATCTGCTAAAAAAAGTAAGCATTAATGCAGACCCAGGAATCTCATCTTTATACTTTTCACATTCTTTTCTAACTGATGCCCCTAAACTAATATCAGCTTCAGATCGTTCTATAATCATAGATTGACGATTTGTTGAGAGGTCTTTTCTATAAAGCCACTCACTAACAATCTTTTCAGAGGTAAATTCAAATCCATATCTATATTCATTATTATCATCAACCAATACAATTTGATATTCCGACGGAGTTTCTTCCTCGGTAAATTTAAATGGATGATAATACCTTTTAAGAATATTATCCTCAGTTTTATCAACTGTGTTATTCATCGAACTGACAACAACACTGCTAAAAAAAAGTAACCCAAAATATAAATTTGATTTTCCACTGGCATTTGCACCATAAATAGCGGCAAACCTTACAAAATTATCGTTAACGCCGTTGATTAGATTATATTTATGCTGTTTATAAGCATTAATTGAAGTCAAGTCGATAGTGGTCTCATCCTTAAAGGAAAGAACATTTTTCATAGTAAACTGAGCTAACATGATAACCCTCCTATCATATCTATGAATCCTCATACATGAGGGTATCATTTTCAGCGACTTATATCAAGTTTTTTGTGATTTTTTCTCATTAAAACCTTTCTAAAAATTCATTTTGTTAGTTTCACAGCATGCTATAGGCTTCACTACAATCGTCTAACATGTAATCAGATGACAGAGGGGACGCTTTTGTTTTTGTCAGCTTTTTTGTTGACACAGCAAAAGCGCCCCCCTCTGTCCCAGGAAGCAAATCATTAGCTAAGAAGAACCGTTCCTATTGATTTATTCGGTTGTGAAAGCTTTTTTGAGAGCTGTCCAGATAACAAGAGTATAGGCTACCCCGATAAGAGCTGTTAAAAGCTGTGTTACAGAGTAGGTCGTTCTGAGGATGGGAAGTTTTGCCTGGAGTGCCTCTGGCAGGGTGACCACGGAGAGGACTCCGTATGAGATGGTAAGGGCCATGACTGCTGCCTTGGCAACGCTTCCGACTATTCCACCGATAAGGATGTTAAGGTATTTTTTGTTTTTACGGACAAATACCCAGAAAGCAAATACGATAACCAGATTTCCGAGCATAACAAGGGGCATGATGGCAGGTACTACTTTCATAATGGGAGCACCCGTAATGAAAAATGCGGTGACAGGGATTACGATTGCAAGGACCGCTGCCCAGAAGATTCCGCAGGTTAGTACGGCAATGAGAAGGCAGGCGTTGATGATGGGACCAGTGATGTAGACACTGAAGTTCTTGAAGAGCTGGCTTACGATGCAGATGGCAAGGAGTGCTCCTGCGGCAGTGATCTTTTTGGTTTTGGTGTTCATAAGATTTATTCTCCCTTCAACAAGATAAAGTTCTTAATGAATCAACAATAGCACAATACCTGCCAATTTTATAGGTTTATTTTCCGTTGACTATACATCATTTTTGATGTATAAATGGTGTGAAATTTTTTATTGAGTATTTGTACCTACCATACTACAGGTGGAAAAACATGCTAAAACAAAATGACCCCGAAAGAGAAAATAAGATAATAGAGGATTTGATCAAATCCGATCCCAAGCTTAAGAAGCAGCACGAATTATTTTTGGCAGAAATGGCATTTAAACAGGAAATGATCGATGCCAGAAAAGCCTGTTCGCTTACTCAGAGTGATATCAGTCGCATGACCGGATTATCGCAGCAAGCTGTTAGCAGAATGGAAAAAGGGAAAAGCGGAACAATAGAAACCGTACTAAAATATCTGAATTCTCTCGGATATACATTAACTCTCAAAAAGATCGGTGCTCCAAAAGCATGATATTGAATCATATCTTGAATAACCGCTTAGGCGGTTATTCTTTTAATTGCAAAGAGTTTGACGGGAACGCTATAATAGAAAGGCATGTTTTATAGAAGGGATTATAAATTTATGGATAACAACACACCTAGAGAAAATAAAATGGGGGTTATGCCTGTTCCGAGGCTTATCGTAAGTATGTCGCTTCCGATGATGTTTTCGATGCTGGTTCAGGCTCTTTACAATATCGTAGACGCATTTTTCGTAGCTAAGATCGAAGAGGCTGCACTTACCGCGGTATCTCTCGCCCTTCCGCTTCAGATGCTTATGATCGCTGTCGGTTCGGGAACCGGTGTAGGTATCAATGCTATGCTTTCGACCTCTTTGGGGGAGAAGCGTTTCGATAAGTCAAATGCTGCGGCAAATACGGGAATCTTCCTTGCTTTTTGCAGTTTCGTAGTATTCCTGTTCCTCGGACTGTTCGTTTCAGAGCCCTTTCTGGCAGGCCAGACGGAAAGCTCGGTCATTCTGGATTACGGTACCACTTATCTGAAGATAGTTATGGTCTGCTCGCTGGGTCTCTTTTTCCAGATGACCTTTGAACGTCTCCTTCAGTCAACTGGACTTACATTCTATTCGATGATATCCCAGCTTACGGGTGCCATTATCAACATGATCTTAGATCCCATCATGATCTTCGGTCTGTACGGCTTCCCCAAACTGGGAATGGCAGGTGCCGCTGTTGCAACGGTTGTAGGTCAGACTATAGCTGCGATTGTTTCAATCGTACTTAACCTTTGGAAAAACAAGGAGATCACTTTCGATCTTAAGAAGATCATCCATCCGGATACCGAGGCAATCGCCCGTATCTACAGGGTCGGAGTCCCCTCGATCCTGATGATGTCCATCGGATCTGTCATGAGTTATCTTATGAACATGATCCTGGGATTCTTTACGGATATTGCAGAGACCGCGCGTGCGGTATACGGTTCTTACTTCAGGCTTCAGAGCTTTTTCTTCATGCCGGTATTCGGCATGAACAACGGTATCATACCGGTGCTTGCATACAATTACGGTGCAAAGAAGCGTAAACGTATCGATGAAGCACTCCGTTTCGGAGTCATCGCAGCTGTCGCAATAATGCTGGTCGGAAGCCTGGTATTCGAGCTGATTCCGGACATGCTCCTTGATATTTTCGAAGCTGACGCGAACATGAAGTCAATCGGTATTCCCGCACTCAGGATCATTGCGGTTCACTTCCCCATCGCAGCGGTTGCCATATCCCTCGGAAGCGTATTTCAGGCATTTTCCAAGAGTATCTTCTCTCTTATCATATCCATCTGCAGACAGCTGGTTGTACTGATACCTGCGGCATGGATCCTTGCAGAGGTAACGGGCAATGTAAACATGGTATGGCTCAGCTTCATCATAGCCGAGGTGGCATCGGGAATCTTGTCGGTGATATTTTTCCGATATGTGTATAAGACGACCATAGGGCCGATAGAATATTAAGATGACAGAAGGGACGCATCAGATTTGTCACCGGGTGACAAATCTGATGCGTTCCCATTATTTTTTTGCATTTTTTAGTTATTTATAATAGTATTTCCCTATCCGTGAAATATTTTCTTCCATTCATAGGCATATCGCCTATCTCCCGTAAATGCACATTTATTTTTACAAAGTGCAATATTTGCACTTTGTATTGACATTAAAGTGCAAATATTGCACACTATCCATAATGGAGGTGCATTATGAACACTATCAAGGATTTGAGGAAACAGAAGAAATTGACCCAACAGCAGACGGCAGAAATACTTGGCATTTCCTTAAGGTCTTATAAATCCTATGAGAATGATGAAGGTAAAATCGGGACATTAAAATATAGTTACATTATTGATAAGCTTAATTCCATAAATCCAATAGACGAAGAACACGGTATTTTGGATTTGGAATATATTAAAGATAAGTGCACCGATGTTTTTTCCGAGTATCCTGTTCATTATTGCTTTTTATTTGGGTCTTATGCGAAAGGAAAGGCTCAGGGAAACAGCGATGTGGATCTGCTGATTTCATCCGATGTAAAAGGACTAAAATTTTATGGAATGGTCGAAAAGCTAAGAACTTCACTCCATAAAAAGGTGGATGTCCTTAGCCTCGAGCAACTTAGGGATAATCTTGAGCTGACAGACGAGATATTAAAAGACGGAATCAAGATATATGGATAATGTGAAAAATGATAATTACTATTTGGACAAGATCATAACGGATATCGAGTTCATTAATGCTCACATGAAAAATGTTGACTACCAAGAATTAAATGAAAATGAAATTCTGCTCGATTCAATGCTCTTTAGAATGATTCAGATTTCAGAGAACTCTAAACGACTTTCCGAGGAATATAAAGAAGTGAAATCTAATATGCCATGGAATGAGCTGATTGGTCTAAGAAATCGTATAGTTCATGATTACGGCAACATCGATCTAAATATTGTATTTGAAACATTGAAGCATGATATTCCGGATCTTATGCGGCTGCTAAAAGAGTAGATGACATAAGGGACGCATCAGATTTGTCACCGGGTGACAAATCTGATGCGTCCCTTATGTCATATCTATTGTCATCTGTGAGGTTTTAAAGCAACGACCTGATTTCGGCCATGTTCTTTGCCGTAGTAGAGATTTTCGTCGGCCTGATTGATAAGTGATTCCAGGGAATAGCCGGGAGCGTATGTGGATACGCCGAGGGTCATTGTGAATCTGATCTTGTTACCGGAGAATTCAACAACATTGTTTTCTATTCTGGATCTGATACGTTCAGCGACGGTTGTTGCCACGCCTCTGTTACCTGATATGAGAAGGAGGAATTCCTCGCCTCCCCATCTGCAGACGTAATCGCCGTCTCTTACGCAGGCTTTCAAGATATCCGAAACTGATACGAGAGCCACATCTCCGCAATCATGTCCGTATGAGTCATTGATCTTCTTGAAGAAATCTATATCTCCCATTACAAGGCTGAAGATGGTTCCGTTTGTCTTGGCCTCTTCCATGGCCTTATCAAGCTTCTCTTCCATGGTACGTCTGTTGTATAGCTTGGTAAGAGAATCCTGACCTGCCGCAATGTCCAGCGACGCATTCTTTTCAGCCATATCGTGGAGGGACTTCTTATATCCAAGCACCAGAAAATGCGACATCCAGGCAATTAGCTGAAAAGCGAAGAAGGAGTTGAAAATAAAGATCAAAACCTTCTGCGTCGTCTCTAGTTCTTTCACGGGACTGATGTTAAGGTTAAGGATATAGGTTCCGAGGAAAACTCCGAAGGTGATCATCGCCCAGATATAGGGGGTAAAAGGATGATCTCCGTTTCTTCCAAGAAACATGTTTATGTAGTAGTAAAGCGGGATAAGTGCGATGACGTAAGCATAGAATCCGACGCTCCATCCGACGATCAGAGTGGTGAGGATCATCTGTGCCACTATCTCGAAGAAGGTCAGTATATATCCAAGCCTTACCTTGCCCTCACGGACAGTGGTATAGCAGTAGGAATAATATGCGGTTACGATGATGTTATAGAGGGAAAGCTGCCAGACGCCCATGATATGGAATAGGAAAACCATCATAACATGGACTACGATTACTGCAATCGAAAGAATCTCCAGGATTTCCTGGTGATTAACGCTGTCCGTTCCGGTTAAGATACGGACGATTGCACTTCTTTTCTTCTGTTCAGATGCTTCTTCCAAATGAGCCTCCGAAGATCGTTTTCGTAAATTATATCACAGGTGACAGTGGGGACGCTTCATTATTTCATATAGATATGCGAAGTAGTCGGGGAAGGTCTTTCCGCAGCACGACGGATTAAGGATGGTTATTCCCGGTACCGCAAGTCCTATCAGAGAAAAGCCCATAGCCATTCTGTGGTCGTTGTAAGTTTCTATTTCTGCCGGATGAGGGCATGATACGTCAATTAATATATCGTCTCCCTCTTCTGAACACTTTACCCCAAGTTTATTTAATTCGGTCACGATGGCGCTTATGCGATCACTTTCCTGAACTCTGATATGGGATATACCGGTGATTCGGATATTCTTGCCTGTGAAGGGAGCAATGGCAGCAAGGGTAATGGTCTGATCGGAGCAGGAAGACATGTCGATAGTGACATTGGGGACGTACCCCTTTGTCAGGGAATCCTTCTGACAATGGGGTACGTCCCCATTGTCACAACTGACCCTAATTCCTTCCGGGGTATCTTCATAGTTAATCCATCCAATATTTTGGAGTACTTTTACAAAGCCTGTGTCTCCCTGCATGGAGTCTTCATGAAGGCCTGTGATGGTTACGGATTTTCCGATGAGAGGGGACATGGCGAAGAAATAAGCAGCAGCTGAGGCATCGGGCTCGATGGAGTAGTGAGTCAGCAGGGACGGTTCTCCTTGACTCGCTCCTTCGGAGTGAGTCAGAGAGAACCGTCCCTCTGACTCACTTACCATCTTCCTGGTCATCTCAACATAGGTCATGCCGTGCTTGCCGGTGACGTCTATCTTCAGATCCGGCTTGATAAATGCGGATGCTATGATAAGAGCGCTCAGAAACTGGGAGCTCTTGTCTATATCAACCGCGGTCTCAGATTTACCTATTCCGTGAGGCTTGAGTGTAAAAGGAAAGAATCCCTCTTCTCCTTCGTATTCGACCTCACATCCGAGATCGATTAGAGAATTAAGAAGAGGTGCCATGGGACGTTTTTTCATCTGGTCGGATGAATCCATGTGGTAGATGCCTTCATTAACGAGGCCGAGAACCGCGGTAAGAAATCTTGCAGCCGTTCCCGCAGAGCCCACGTTAAGAGAAGCCTCCTTCATAGGGATATTTCCGCCGCATCCTTTTACGGTTACTGTGCATTTTTCGCGGTCCACAATCGTCTCAATCCCGAGGCTGTCCATGCAATTCAAAAAGCTTTCGGTATCATCGGAAAAAAGCACACCGTTAAGAACCGTACTTCCTTCCGCAAGCATGGCAATAAGAAGAGCACGATTAGTAATGCTCTTTGAACCGGGAACTTCGATCAGATATCCGTCATCCGTTTCGGTGATCTTACCGGTATGAGGCTTTATAAGCGTCTTTCTCGGGATAACTGTCTTATCCGCATCTTTGAGAAAAAAAAGAGAATTTACGATCTCACCGTCCGTGCAGGATTCGCCCTGCACTGTTTTTACAAGTCTGTATCCGGACTTTTCATGAACTCTCCTGCTGGCGGTATTTTTCTCCATAACCTTTGCTGTCAGATGAAGAAGTCCCAGCATTTCGAATCCGACTTTTTCTCCGATGAGCTTAACCGCTTCCGTAGCGAGTCCCTTACCCGCAGGCGCATCCTCTGAAAAGAATACTCCCGTTTCTCCGGTGAGAGTCGCAGTATCTATGTGCTGGAGATATACGCAGCCAACCGGCACATCGCCTTCTTTCATACAGACAATGTACTGATAGACTTCACCCGTATTTACTTTATTACGGATCCAGTTAAGATGGTCTTCCGTACTGATAGGAGTGCGGTAGTAGAAATTACTGACAGTCCTGTCGGAATTTCTCCAGGCAAGGACCATGTCAGTATCGGATTCGGTGATAGGGCGAAGGTATATGGTTGTGCCTTGTATAACGGAACTCATTCTATACCTCTCATACCTATTACAGGAGCTCCCTTACCCTTTAGATAATCACCGGTGATAGTAACAGTACCGATGTTGTCATCCTTGGGGATCTCGTACATGATATCGAGCATATAGTCTTCGATGATGCTGCGAAGTCCTCTTGCACCTGTCTTAAGTTCCATTGCTTTATCCGCGATCTCTTCGAGAGCATCGTCTGCAAATTCAAGCTTAACTTCATCAAGCTCAAGGAGCTTCTGATACTGCTTGAGTATTGCATTCTTGGGCTCTGTCATGATCTTGATGAGCATTTCCTTCGTAAGCATCTGAAGGGTCGTGATAATAGGAAGACGGCCGATAAATTCGGGGATCATTCCGTATTTTCTGATATCCTCGGTTGTTACTTTGGACAGGATATCGGGGTCGTTCTCATAAGAATCCTTCAGAGTTCCTCCGAAACCGATGGAATTGGTTTTGGAGAGTCTCTGCTTGATTATATCTTCAAGTCCGGGGAATGCTCCGCCGCAGATGAAGAGAATGTTTCTGGTATTGACCGTTGCAAGAGGAACCATTGCTCCCTTGCTGGATGCACCCACGGGAACTTCAACCTCGGATCCTTCAAGGAGCTTGAGCATTCCCTGCTGTACGGATTCACCGGATACGTCGCGGTGGTTGGAGTTTTCTTTTTTCGCTATCTTATCGATCTCATCGATGAAAATAATACCGTTCTCTGCCTTTTCAACATCGTTATCGGCAGCCGCAAGGAGTTTGGAGACAACGCTTTCGATGTCGTCTCCGATGTATCCCGCTTCGGTAAGTGATGTGGCATCTGCGATCGCAAGCGGCACATCGAGGAGTTTAGCGAGAGTTCTTACCATGTATGTTTTACCGCATCCGGTGGGTCCGATGAGCAGGATGTTGGACTTTTCGATCTCAATGGAATCCATGGAGTCGGTTGCAACTCTCTTATAGTGGTTATATACGGCAACGGACATAACCTTCTTGGCATGTTCCTGTCCCACAACATATTTATCAAGGCTCTCCTTGATCTTGTGAGGTGCGGGGAGATTCTTGATGTCGATGAGGGGCTTTGCATTTGGATCTTTTTTCTTCAGCTTCTGCTTATTGGGGATCCCGCCCATTCCCTGAAGGTTAGCAAGATTGATGAATCCGAAATTTCCGAAGGGATTATAAGGATTCTTTTCCTTGCCGGAATTTGATTTCTCGGCATTATCGGCATCTTCCACCATCTTGCGGAGCTCAGCGTCGGTGGGCACATTCTGTCCCGTCAGCATTCCCTGGTAATCAAACTGGGATACGGTATCCATGGTCTTCTGCATGCAGTCGGGGCATACGCAGATACCTCCGGGAAGACGGAACATCTTGCCGGTCTTACTCTCGGGGCGGCGGCATACGAAGCATACATCCTCATAGGTTGAATTGTCGTCTTTACCGGCATCACCTGTTTTGGATGCATCCTTATCTTCACTTAAAGAACCCTCGGAAGTATCCGAGGGTTCGGTTATATCTATATCTTTATCTTTGTTTTCGTTATCCATAACTTTACCCTTTCAATACGATGTTCTAATTATAAAGCATGGGTAGGGCTATGGCTATGGATTTTCGGGATTTTTAAGCATTTTTCGGGATTTTTAAGCATCTTACGGCGTTGAGAACGGCGATGATCATAACACCGACATCCGCGAAGATGGCCATCCACATATTTGCGATTCCCATCGCACCCAGTAGCAGGCAGAGGACTTTGATGCCAATTGCAAATACGATGTTCTGGTGAACGATCGCAAGACACTTCCTTGAGATCTTCATAGCAAGTGCGATCTTGGAGGGATCGTCATCCATTAAGACTACATCCGCACTTTCTATAGCCGCATCGGAACCCATGGCGCCCATAGCGATACCGATATCGGCTCTTGATAAAACCGGTGCATCGTTTATTCCGTCACCCACGAAGGCAAGCTTTTCTTTCGGTTTCTTTTCGCTGATAAGCTTTTCAACTTCATCAACTTTATCGCCGGGAAGGAGCCCCGCTCTGTATTCGGAAAGTCCGAGTTCTTCCGCAACGTGTTTTGCGCTTTCTTCCCGGTCACCGGTGAGCATTACAAGTCTTCTGATGCCGGATGATCTGAGGCTGCTCATGGCCTTTTTAGATGTAGGCTTTACACAGTCTGCGATCAGTATGCAGCCAAGATATTTTCCGTCAGCCGACACATGAACGACAGTTCCGGGTTCTTCACATTCTATCGGAACAAGTCCGAGCCCTTCTATAAGTGCTGCATTTCCGGCGTATACTTCGTGTGAAAAGGTCTTGACCCTTACTCCTCTTCCGGGGATGTTCTCGTCCTCGAATATCTCTTCTTTACTCTTGAACCCTTTTTCATCCGCGTATTTTTTTATCGAAAGAGCAATGGGATGATCCGAGTAGCTCTCTGCAAGCGCCGCGTATTTGATTATCTGCTCCTCGGTATATGAGGCAGAAGTGTGAACCGCCGCAACCTCAAATTTTCCCTTGGTAAGAGTTCCGGTTTTATCGAAAGCGATGATGCCGGTTTCCGAAAGGGCTTCAAGGTAGTTGGAGCCTTTGACCAGGATTCCGTTTGATGATGCGGCACCGATCCCCCCGAAGAAGCTTAAGGGGATGGATATAACAAGGGCGCAGGGGCAGCTGATTACCAGGAAGGTAAGTGCTCTGATGACCCATGTTCCCCACATGGGAGCGTTGCCCATGATGATCAAAACTATGGGAGGAAGCAAAGCAAGCGCAAGGGCGAGGTAACATACGATGGGGGTGTAATATCTTGCAAATTTGGAGATGAAGTTCTCGGACTTACTCTTTTTCATGGAAGAATTCTCTACCATGTCGAGGATCTTGGATACGGTGGATTCACCGAATTCTCTTGTGGTCTCGATCTTGAGAAGTCCTGTCAGGTTAACGCATCCGCTGATAACTTCATCGCCCGCCTCCTTGGGAACGGGAAGTGATTCACCGGTAAGTGCTGAGGTATCAAGAGTTGCGCTGCCTTCTCTTACGATTCCGTCAATGGGAATCTTCTCTCCCGCTTTAACAACGATTATGGTTCCTATCTCTATGTCATCGGGATCTGCCTGAACCAGCTCACCGTTTTCATCATAGATATTTGCATAATCGGGACGAATGTCCATAAGGTCCGTAATATTTTTCCTGCTCTTTCCGACGGCAACGCTCTGGAAGAGTTCACCTATCTGGTAAAAGAGCATGACGGCTACGCCCTCTAAGAATCCGCCCTCCTCGCCTGCGGTTACAAGGCCGAGAATGATGGCACCGATGGTCGCCACAGTCATAAGGAAGCATTCGTCAAAGATCTGCTTGTGTGTGATGCCATGGAATGCTTTCTTAAGGATGTCGCCTCCGATGATGATGTAGGGCACCATGTAGAGTACGAACTGAACTATCACGGGAAGCTCTACAAAGTGAAGGAGGATCTGAAGTACGATGAGGAGCACCGAAGAAACGATTATGCGATATAAAACTTTTTTCTGTTTTTTATTCATATTCTTATCTCTTAATGTCTTTTCGAATATTATAAAGCAGCTCCCGTTTGAAACGGGAGCTAATTATCAAAACTTAATCTCGCAATCGCTTTCTACGGCTTTACATGCCTTGAGAACTTCGGGCATGACGGCTGCAGGGTCCTGACCGTCCGCAAATTCTACCTTCATCTTCTGAGTCATGAAGTTAACGGTTGCATCGGCAACGCCCGAAACCTTCTTGGCTGCATCTTCCATCTTCTGAGCGCATGCTGCGCAGTCAACTTCGATCTCGTAAGTTTTTTTCATATTGAATACCTCTTCTTTTCTGATAGATACGGAGGAGTAATACTCATCCGATTACATATGAATATCTGTTCATATGTTCATTATACATGAAATCGAGAGGTTGTCAACAGGGAAAGGGTGGAATATAATAATAGTACATTAAACCGTACGGTTTTTAGTACACATGAGGTAAATATTATGATTGTCAGGCAAATGGACATTAGAGCGAATATAAAAAAATATTTTGATCTGGCTTATTCCGGGAATACGATATTTGTTCCCAGAAAAGGGAACAAAAATGTGGTCATCATGTCAGAAGATGAATACAACAAGATCAGGCGATCCGATGTATTGAGCACATATGCCGGTTCCATCATCAAGCATGCCTCAGCAAGAAAAGAAGCTTCCGAATCAGTCGGTAGTTTAAAGACCGATAATCTTAAAAAGCTGGAGATAATCCGATGTCTTAAAGAAGACTGGAACGGAAACGGAGCGCCTGCATTTGCTGACACACTTATAGGCAAGGTAAGTAAGATCATAAACAGATTATCGATTCAGCCTGAAATTTTCCCCACCGCTCTGGGAACCGTCCAGCTTGAATATGATAATTCAAGACGTGATCACATGGAGATAGAAATCGGAGAATATGATGAAGTCGAAGTCTTCATCTCTACCTATGACGGTAAAGAGTTATTCGACACCATTACTTCAAGTTCGGAAGACATTAACAGAAAGGTAAGTGAATTTTATGGATAATACTTTTAAAAGCGACGATTATTTCTTTCACATAAAGCCGTAATTGTTATGTAATGACAAAGATGACAATGGGGACGTACCCCTCTGTCAGGAAGGGCTCCTGACAGAAGTGGTACGTCCCCATTGTCATCGCGTAGCAGTTGTCATATTAAGGCTTTTCGCCGAGTGTTACCGTTACGGTGTGTTCTACGTATTTACCGCCTTCGTTTCTCATGAAGGTGATGTCCACTTCATCGCCGATGGCGTAATATTTCATGATCTTCATGAGGCTGTCGATGGATTTTACCGTGGTGCCGTTAACGTTTACAACTACGTCTCCCGCAATGATTCCGGCATTTTCCGCTCCGGAATCTTCAACTACTTCGGAAACATAGATTCCGACGGGAATCCCGTAATATTTTGAGATTTGTTCCGTTACTTCCTGCATATAGATCCCGATGAATCCCATATCATCCTCATCTACCTCTACAAGAGTATCCCTTCCCATGAACTCTTCGATAGTCTCTCTTACAGCGGAAATGGGAATTGCATATCCCATACCCTCTATGGACTCTCCGCCCATCTTATTGGAGTTTATTCCGACTACCTGACCTGCCATGTTAAGGAGCGCACCTCCTGAGTTACCGGGGTTGATGGCTGCATCCGTCTGGATGTATCTCTGGGTGTTTCCGTCGGATGTGGTGATCTCACGGTCAAGTGCAGAGACGATTCCCGTTGTTACCGACTGTCCGTAACCAAGCGCATTACCGATGGCTATAACATTCTGGCCGAGAACAAGACTGTCGCTGTCACCCAGCTCTGCTACCTTGATCTTATCCATTGTTTCTTTATCGAGGTCATCCTTCATTACAGCAATAACCGCTACATCGGTGCTCGCATCAAGGCCTTTGAGATATGCGGGAGCGGTGGTGTTATCGATAAATGTGATCTCAAGATCGTTCGCATCTTCCACTACATGGTTATTGGTAACGATAATGTATTCATCATCGGTTTCACCGATTATAATTCCGGATCCCGATCCTTCACCGTCCTGGGTATAGGTCTGTCCCCAGTATGTAGCAGATATCGTATAGTGCTCGGTTATTGATACCATTGAAGGCATTACATCGGCAACCACACCGGTAAGATCCGTTTCTTCTTTGGTAAGGACGGTGACCTGAGTCTCACCGTTTGACAGAAGATCCTGTAATTCATCCATGTTGGGGAGTGCCGCAGGCGCTGCTGTTGATGAGGTGTCCGCATTTTGCACCTGAGCACCGGACTGAGAGGTAGCTTCCGCAGGTGTAACAAGTCTTACGGTATATAAGCCGACTCCTGCGAAGATCCCGAATAAAAGTCCCATACACACTGACATCAGTAGCTTAGCTGCGGTTGTATGTTTCTTCGAAGAAGGATGAGGCGGTTGAGATTCCTGCTGAGGCGGGATTTGCTGAACGTATTGCGAATAGGATTGATACGTATTCTGAGGCGGTGTCTGGTATCCCGCCTGATATGAGTTTTGATCGTTTTCGTACATCTTTATACCTCCTGAGTACGTTTCGTACTTTGAATATGTAATGAAGTATAAAAGGGAAATGTGTTTATTCTGTGAAGGAATTATGAAATATGAATATATGACAATGGGGACGTACCCCTCTGTCAGGAAGGACTCCTGACAGAGGGGTACGTCCCCATTGTCATATCATTATTCGACTGTTACTGACTTAGCAAGGTTTCTGGGCTTGTCTACGTCAAGGCCCTTGGCAACGGATACGTAATATCCGAGGAGCTGAAGGGGAATGACTGCAAGGCTTGCCGCAAAATGAGGATCTACCTTGGGGATGTAAGTGACGAACTCACATGTATCCTCTGTCTTGTAATTACCAACCGTGGTAAGTCCGAAGAGGTAAGCTCCTCTTGCTTTACACTCGACCATGTTGCTGATGGTTTTCTCATAAAGATCCGGCTGGGTGAGAGATCCCACAACAAGGGTTCCTTCCTCAATGAGGGAAATGGTTCCGTGCTTGAGTTCTCCAGCTGCATAAGCCTCTGAGTGAATGTAACTGATCTCCTTGAGCTTAAGGCTTCCTTCGAGAGTTACCGCATAGTCGATTCCTCTTCCTATAAAGAAGATATCGTGAGCATTTGCATACTTGGCTGCAAACCACTGGATTCTCTCTTTATCGAGGAGAATATTTCCGATCTTATCGGGTATGGTCATCATCTCTTCGATGAGGTTCTTATATTTCTCATCATCGATCGTTCCGCGAACCTTGGCAAATTCGATCGCAAGGCAGTACATTGCGATGAGCTGTGCGGAATATGCCTTGGTAGTTGCAACGCTTATCTCAGGTCCGGCAAGGGTATAGAAGACATTGTCCGCTTCTCTTGCGATGGATGAACCCATTACATTTACGATTCCCAGGGTGTTGATCCCGTTTGCCTTAGCCTCCCTGAGTGCCGCGAGTGAATCTGCGGTCTCACCGGACTGGCTGATCACGATAACAAGCTGGTTCTTATCAAGGATGGGCTTTCTGTATCTGAACTCACTTGCAAGCTCTACTCTTACCGGGATCCTTGCAAGATCTTCCATAACATACTGTCCGACCATTCCGGCGTGCCATGCGGATCCGCAAGCTACGATGGTGATCTGGGAAGTGTTCCTTATCTCATCTTCGGTAAGACCTACCTCAGTAAGATCGATCTTTCCGTTCTTAACCACGCTGGTGAGAGTATCCTCTACAGCTTTGGGCTGCTCGTGGATCTCCTTTATCATGAAGTGCTCGAATCCGCCCTTCTCGGCAGCCTCGGCATCCCACTTGATCTCGGTAAGTTCCTTCTGGATCTCATCTCCGTCCAGATTGTAGAAAGTGGCTTTGCCGTCTGCAAGCTTAGCCATCTCCAGATTTCCGATATAGTAAACCTGTCTGGTGTACTTAAGGATGGCGGGAACATCGGATGCGATATAGCAGTCACCGTCAGCGATACCGATGATCATGGGGCTTTCTTTTCTGGCAACCCAGATCTCACCCGGGTGATCCTTGAACATGACCTCGAGTGCGTATGAACCTCTTACTCTGACCATGGTCTTGGCGATGGCATCCACGGGACCGATCTGATATTTCTTATAGTAGTAATCGATGAGCTTGATAACGACTTCGGTATCTGTCTCCGAATAGAACTGATATCCATGCTTTAAAAGCTTTTCCCTGAGTTCCTGATAGTTTTCGATGATACCGTTATGAACGCCCACAACGTCACTTTCGACGGTACCGGATCCTGATCTGGAGCAGTTACCGCTGACGTGGGGATGAGCGTTTATCTGGCTGGGTGCTCCGTGGGTAGCCCATCTGGTATGTCCTATACCACAGTTACCCTTGAGGGCTCTTCCGCCGTCAACCTTATCGGAAAGCTCTTTGAGTTTTCCTTTTTCCTTAACAACCTCGGCAAGGGCATCGCCGTCTCTTACGGCAAGTCCCGCTGAGTCATATCCTCTGTATTCAAGCTTGGCAAGTCCGTCGAGAAGAATGGGAGCTGCCTGCTTCTTACCTACGTATCCAACTATTCCGCACATATATGCTTTCTCTCTTTCAAATAATTGATGCCTTATTATACTCTGTTTGTTCCAAAAATGCGAATTTCAGGCTACCTCAGGTAACTGCCTGTATCTATGGCTATAGTTTCCGAAAATGTCTGTACATTGGAACTAACCTGATAATGATCGTCTCCGAATAAGAATCTGTGAAGCTCGATGACATTGGCTTCAAGGCTTAAGGGGATTACGCAGTCTCCCTTGGCGGGCAGATTTGCGGCACCCATCAGATCCATGGAGGGGAATCCGCCTTCCCGTACTATTTTGTAATCGGAGATGTTAAGGATCATATTAAGGAAGGTCTTCTCATCGATGCTTGTGTAGGTGTAATTCATTACATCGGTAAATACATTGGTGAGCGTGGCCGCATCCTTTTCCTTCGCAGCTTCCATAATAGCTTTTACAACTTCCTGCTGTCTCTTGGTTCTGGCAAAATCATTGCCTGCGGTGTATCTGATCCTGCAGTATGCTGATACCTGCATTCCGTTAAGAAGCTGGTAGCCTGTTTCTCTGACGGGAACTATCTGATCCTCAGGAACACCGATTGCCTGGGCAACGGCTATCTGGTAATTATTCAGGTGGTCGATCTCGTCGGACTCAACGTTGATCATAATACCGCCCAGATCATCAACCACGGTGGCAAGAGCTTTGTAGCTTACGGTGACCCAGTAGGTGATATTAAGATCCAGATTGGCATTAAGCATTGTGACCGCCTGTGTAGCTCCACCCTTTGCATACGCCGCATTACATTTATTGTAGGAATCGTTTCCGAGATTAAGATAGGTGTCGCGGTAGACAGATACCAATGCGACTTCACCGGTGGCATTATTGATGCTGGCGATCATGATGGTATCACTTCTGTAACCCTTGAGAAGATCCGAGCCCTTGGTGCTCAAAGCGTCAACGCCGAAAAGAGCGATATTGGTATATCCCTCCATTGAGCCGCCTTCCCCGGTCTCCTTAACAACATTATCCGAGATTCCGATGGTGGCAGGATCGATATTCTGAGCATCGGCATATATGGGGCCTTTGTCATAATCGTTCTCGGTGTGTTTCATTACATAATACAAAACACCGATCATAGCGATTATTATCATTATCTCTATGACAAAGACAGCCATTTTTCTTCTGGTCCTGACCTGGGAAGAAATAGTGCCGGGCTTATTAGTTTTTGGGGTTTCTTTAGTCATGCAATGACGATTGTACCGCGAAAGAAGGCACGAAACAATCAAAGAATCTTAATTTTTAGTTAAGTATCTTTAATCACATAGAATATGTTTTTTAGTAATGTAAGTTCTATGGCAAATAGTCTGGGGATTATCTTGGTGAATCCTTTGTAGCGGTTACCCCGTCCCTTGCCGAAGCATTTACCGAAGCCCTGAGCCAAGCCTTTCAGGTAATCCCTGCCCAGTCCCTTCTTGATAAAGAAAGCCGTCTTAAATATGAAGCCTGCAA
>JAEEGK010010257.1_pt1 | contig 21642 bp, 9 predicted proteins | sample 8958771 | NCBI WGS metagenome assembly JAEEGK01 (sample SAMN16246547, study PRJNA631951) | gut metagenome | biome: gut microbiome; feature: rumen; material: SC-attached | host: Bos | place: Iran: Karaj | collected 2018-10 | reverse complement strand
AACAGGATGAATGATGCATTGAAGAAAAAGTAATGTTCGGACTTTAAAAAGCGGAAGCCTTTGCGGCCTCCGCTTTTTTGATATAGCGATATATTATTGCATTCTTCGTAATCCCTTGGGATAGTGGTTCTTTATAACTCCGCCGGAAGCTTTGCCGAAAGAAAGGGAGAAGCCGCGGACGGTTAAGAGTACCCAACCTTTAACGGAAGGGTCGCAGGTGAGGGTATTGCCCTCGATGTAGCGGTCGGCATCGGTGTCGGATATCTCAACGTGATTGATAACATCCGAAGGCTTCAAGGCCAAAGCAAGCGAGTGCGAGGGCTCCAGACGATTTTTTTTGACTGTTGCTACCCAGAGTCCGGGACGTTCGACTTTAAGACCTTTCAGGGTCGTTATGCCTGCGGGAAGCAGGTAGAGATTGTCTCCGAAGGCCTCAAGACGGCGATCTGAAGTCAGGCGGTCTATGCATTCATCTGTGAGCCGGAGTTCGGCTGCCAGAAAGTCCTTAAGCTCCTTTAGCTGTTTTGCAGCGCTGCCTGTGAGGAAAAGAGGCTTTTCTTCTTTGGCGACAGGCTCGCCCGCCATTTTAAAACGGGCTACGAAGTGTCCTTCACCCTTAATCTTGTGAGGCCAGAAACGCTCGGTTTTTTCAAGGGTGAATTCGGGGTGGGAGCTTAAAAAAGCCTCAACAGTACCTTCGTTTTCAATCTTGTTAAATGTACAGGTGGAATATACCAAAACACCGCCGGCTTTTAAACATTTGGCGGCCTCGTCCAGTATCATAAGTTGCCTTTCGTGACACATTTTAACGTTCTCGGGACTCCATTCGCCGAGGGCGTTTTCTTCTTTTTTGAACATACCCTCGCCGGAGCAGGGGGCATCCACAAGAATTTTGTCAAAAAAAGCGGGAAAACGGGCGGATACACCGTCGGGAGATTCGTTTATAACACAGGCATTGGTGACGCCCATTCTTTCAATGTTGGAGGAAAGAATACGGGCACGGTCGCGAACGTATTCGTTGGAAACTAAAAGCCCCTGTCCCATGAGGCGGCCGGCTATCTGGGTGGACTTGCCTCCGGGAGCGGCACACATATCCAAGACTCTGTCGCCGGGCTCGGGGTCCAAAGCGGCCACTGCAGACATGGCGCTGGGCTCCTGAATGTAAAAAGCACCTGCCTCGTGAAGTGCAGACTTGCCGGGACGATCTTCGGGGTCGTAATAAAATCCTTCGGCTGCCCAGTCAACAGGCTCAAGCTTAAAGGGCACGGCGGAGAGAAATTCTTCGCGGGAAGCCTTCAGGGGATTGTAACGAAGCCCCACATACCTGGGACCGTCGTAGGAAGCCTCAAAGGCATCGTATTCATCTTTTAAAATTTCCCGCATGCTTTCTTTGAAAGATTCGGGAAGATTGTTTCTTATATTTTCCATGGCTATATGATAAGCAATTTTCTTTTAAAACTCAATTATAATCGCAAGATTTACTACTTTTTCGGCACTTCTTGATAAGTGTTTTTTAATATTTTTCTGTATAATGAAAATTGCACTATTATGTAGTCTGATTATTTCTTAAAAAGGACAAATCTCATGGACAAAATAACATTACACGACAGTAAAGTATCGGCAAAAATCTTTGTGGAAAAAGAAGCAGAGAAAGGCGTTAAGCGCGTTGCCGGCAAGGTCATGGCGGATCTTTGCGCCATCACGGGTGAATCCGTAAAAGTCAAAGAATTCTCGGGCAATCTCCCGAAGGCCGATGTGGCCGTTATTCCCTGTACTATAGGTTCAAGCCCCCTTCTTGACAAACTGGTTGAGGACGGCAAGGTTAAGATTTCTGACATAAACGGTAAGTGGGAGGTGTACAAATACGTTATTCTCCATACCGACAACATTAAAAATCTTTTGCTGGTAGTCGGAAGCGACAAGCTCGCGACCATCTACGGCTTATTCAACATTTCTGAGCTCTGCGGTGTTTCACCCCTTGTATACTGGGCTGACTCCGTTATCCCTCACAAGAACACACTTAAAATCGAAATAGATTCAAAGCCCACCAAAGAGCCCAGCGTTAAGTTCAGAGGCTTCTTTATCAACGACGAATGGCCCTGCTACGGCAACTGGACCATGGAACATTTCAAGGGCTTTACCGCAGAAATGTACGACCATGTCTTTGAGCTTCTTTTAAGACTTAAGGGCAATTATCTCTGGCCTGCAATGTGGTCCTCAAGCTTTGCATGGGACGGTCCCGGCCTTAAGTCCTATGAACTGGCTGATGAGTACGGCATCTATATAGGCAACTCACATCACGAGCCCTGCCTTCGTGCCGGCGAAGAATACAGACAGGTTCGCGGCCCCAAGAGCATTTACGGCGACGCATGGAACTATCACGCCAACACCAAGGGAATTACCCGTTTCTGGAAGGATTCTTTGGACGAGCGCGGAATGTTTACCTCCATGGTAACCGTAGGCATGCGCGGTGAGGCAGACTCCACCATCCTCGGCGCCAATGCCACCCTCAAGGACAATATCGACCTTTTAAAGGACGTTATCGTCTGTCAGAAGAAACTGATTAAAGAAACCGAGAAAAAATACAAAAAAACCTTCCCCCAGGTTCTTGCTTTGTACAAAGAAGTTGAGCCTTTCTACTACGGCGACAAGGACACGGAGGGACTCTGCGACTGGGATGTTCTCGATGACGTAATTCTTATGCTCTGCGAGGACAATCACGGCTACTTAAGAACCATTCCTGACGACAAGATGCGCAAGCATCCCGCAGGCTTCGGTATGTACTATCATGTGGATTACCACGGCGACCCCATCTCTTATGAGTGGATAAACTCATCGCCCCTCGCTCTTATGTGGGAGCAGATGACCCAGGCATACGAGTACGGAGTAAGAAGCGTATGGATTTTAAACGTGGGCGATTTGAAGCACAACGAATTCCCGCTTACCTACTTCTTAAATCTCGCTTACGATTTTGACAAGTACGGCACCAAGGCGCCCAATACCTGTTTTGACTATACCAAGAAGGCCCTTGCCACTCACTTTGGCAACACTCTTACTGATGCCAAGGTTACCGAGGCGGCAGAGATTCTGACCGAAACCGTAAGAATCAACGGATACAGAAGACCCGAGGCACTGAATCCTCTTATCTACGATTCCTGTCATTTCCATGAAGCGCAGAATCTTCTTTTGAGACTGAGCGAACTTGAGGAAAGACTTAAGGCCTTCGAAAAGGGTCTCAAGGGTGATGCAAAACGTGCATGGTACTCACTTACGGGCTTCCAGACCAGAGCCACCATCGCACTTATCCGCATGCATTTATTCGGCGGACTCAATCTTCTTCAGGCTCATCAGAACTTAAAGATTGCCAATGAAACCGCAGACATCATTAAGTTCCAGATAGCAAGGGACAAAGAACTCAAGAAGGAATGGGCCGACTTTGAAAATCACAAGTGGCGAGGCATGGAACTTGCCAGCCATGTAGGCTTTACCAAGTGGAACGAAGACGGTTCGAGATATCCTCTCATGATTCAGGTGGAGCCCTTCGACAGACCCAGACTCTTTGTTTCAAGAACCGACGACGAGAAGATTTACGACAAGGTTTACGGACCTTGCATGCGCATTAAAGCCAATGACTTTGAATTCGACGGAAGCAATACCGTATCTGTCCGTCTTTCCAATAACGGTGTGGGCGAGTTAAACGTTCACATGGACATGCCCAAGTGCAAGTGGCTTACCTGCGATGCGGAAACACCCGACATCAAGGTTGAGTACGATGAAGTGGTTAATTTCACCTGCGACCGCAGCAAGCTTAAAGCGGACCGGGAAACTGCTCTGGTGACTTTCTTTGACGGCGACACTAAGGTCGAGGTTGAATTTACAGCCTGCAACAGCACCAAAGAAGCACCTAAGGGAGCATTCCTGCCCGGCAGATTCGGCTACTCGATTCTGGCCCGTGACTATTCCGAAAAATCCGCTCCCGCAGGCAGCAAGTGGATTGAACTCAAGGACTACGGCGTATACGACAGCGGTATGAAGTGCTTCCCTGTTCTGACCAAATACAAAAAGGGCGAGGAACCTTCTTTGACCTATAAGATTTATGCAACCGAAGACGGCGAATACACTCTTCAGACCGACTTCACACCTACCAACCCCCTGTCAAGAGAAGGCAAGTTGCGTTACGGCGTAAAGGTTAACGGCAAGTCTGCAGGCGAGTTTAATACGGTTCCGGACGGCTACAGAGCCGGCGTGGCTGCTGATAAGGTTTGGGCCGAGGGCGTTCTTTCCCACAGAAGAACCTGCACTTCACAGGTTAAACTCAAGAAGGGCGTCAACGAGGTTACCCTCCTTATCAAGGACCCCGGACTTGTGCCCTTAAAGCTTTATTTATACAAAGAAACTCCGCCGACAGCATACTTCGGAATGCCTGAAAGCGTTAGAAAATAGTTTTTTTCATTCAGGAAGGAAAAAGAAATGGAAATTACAAAGAACGACACAAAAGTTGCACAGTACAGAGCAAAGGCCATGGCGCTTGTAAGCCAAATGACCCTTGAGGAGAAGGTTTCCCAGACTCTTCATCCCGCGGCAGCCATCGACAGGCTTAACGTAAACGCCTACAACTGGTGGAATGAAGCCCTTCACGGAGTTGCGAGAGCGGGCATTGCCACAATATTCCCTCAGGCAATCGGCCTTGCGGCTACTTTCGATGAGGACTTTTTGGAAGAAATCGGTGATGCGGTATCCACCGAAGGACGTGCCAAATACAACATGCAGGCCCGTCGCAACGACAGAGACATATACAAGGGCCTTACTTTCTGGGCTCCCAACGTAAATATATTCAGAGACCCCAGATGGGGCAGAGGTCATGAGACCTACGGCGAAGATCCTTACCTTACTTCCAGACTCGGAGTTCGCTTCGTAGAAGGTATTCAGGGTCATGACGAGAACCACTTAAAGGCAGCAGCATGTGCCAAACATTTCGCTGTACATTCGGGTCCCGAAGACGTTCGTCATGAATTTAATGCGGTAGTATCCAAGCAGGATATGTACGAGACATACCTTCCAGCCTTCAAGGCTCTGGTAACCGAGTCCAAGGTTGAGGCGGTTATGGGTGCTTACAACCGTACCAACGGAGAGCCCTGCTGCGGTTCCAAGACTCTGCTTAAGGATATCTTACGCGACACCTGGGGATTCAAGGGCCACGTTACCAGTGACTGCTGGGCCATCAAGGACTTCCACGAGGGCCATGGCGTTACCAAGACTCCCGTTGAGTCTGTAGCTCTTGCTATGAACAACGGCTGTGACTTAAACTGCGGCAATCTCTTTATCTACTTAAAAGAAGCCGTAGAGACAGGTCTCGTGCCCGAGGAGCGACTTGACGAAGCTTTAATCAATCTTTTCACCACAAGATTTAAGCTCGGCATCATGGGCGATGATGAAACTGCTTTTGACAACATTCCTTACAATGTTGTGGACAGCAAGCCCATGCACAAATTAAATGTTAAAGCTGCCAAAAAATGTGCGGTTCTTCTTAAGAATGAAGGGGGACTCCTTCCTCTTGACAGGTCAAAGATCAAAAACATCGCAGTTATCGGTCCCAATGCCAATAACCGCCGTGCTTTGGTGGGCAACTATGAAGGTACCGCTTCCAGATACGTAACGGTTCTTGAAGGTATGCAGGATTACCTCGGTGACGGAATTCGCGTGTACACCTCCGAAGGCTGCCACCTCTGCCTGCCCAAATCACAGGCACTTGCGGTTGATAATGACAGAATGTCCGAAGTTGAAGAAATCTGTACAATCAGCGATGTTGTGGTATGCGTAATGGGTCTTGACTCCGGCCTTGAAGGTGAAGAAGGCGACCAGGGTAACCAGTATGCCAGCGGTGACAAGCCCAACCTGCTTTTGCCGGGACTTCAGCCGAAGGTTCTTGAAGCTGCAAAAGCAAGCGGCAAGCCTGTAGTATTGGTAGTTCTCTCAGGTTCTGCACTCGACCTTTCCTGGGCAGACGAGAACATTCCCGCCATCGTTCAGGGATGGTATCCCGGCGCTGAAGGCGGTAAGGCTCTGGCAGAGCTGCTCTTTGGTGACGCCAACTTCGAAGGTAAGCTTCCCATCACTTTCTACTACTCGACAGAAGATTTACCTGCGTTTACCGACTATAGCATGGAAGGACGCACCTACAGATACATGAAGAAGGATGCTCTTTATCCCTTCGGTTACGGACTTTCCTATACCAATTATGATGTGAAGGATTTAAAACTCAGCTCCGACACCCTTACCGACGACGGCATCGATGTGGAAGTTTCCGTTAAGAACACCGGTGACTTCGCAGGAAGAGAAACGGTTCAGGCATACGTTAAGATTAATGCCGAGGCTCCTCTCAAGCACGTTCCCAACTTCTCACTTAAGGGTATCAAGAAGCTTAACCTTGACGGTGGCGAGGAGAAAAAAGCAGTCATTCACCTGCCCAAAGAAGCCTTCGCTCTTGCGGATGAAAACGGCGAGTTTGTGGTTAACAAAGGCACAGCTACGGTTTACGTAGGCGATCAGGCGCCCGACTCCAGAAGCGAAGCTTTAACCGGCAAGAAGGTATTAAGTGCTACGGTTAACATTACCGCAACAGAAAAGATTTAATATTATTTTGTACGACACATTTTCAGGCGTCGGGACTCAGGTCCCGGCGCTTTTTTGTGCAAAAGAGCAAAACGTTTCACTGGGTTTTGGTTAGTTTGACAACATGTACAACCTTTTGGCAAAAACTGACATATTTTTAGCACAAGTTGATAGGATTGACAGCAAAAAAAACATAATAATAAAAAATACAAAGAATATGGGTAGGGGAACTGCACAATTTTTTGTAATATTTTTAAGGGAAGGGGCATAATATGCACAAAAGATTACACAAAGTGTTATCATTGGCAATGGCAGGTTTGTTGTTTATAACAAGCACCTTTGCCAACGTGAACCAGGCATATGCGGCAGAGTCTGTTCAGACAGGCGACGTATATGAGACAACTTATGCAATCGCAGAACTCGGAACTCCGGGCGGATATCAGTATACGTCCGAAACAACTGATGAAGGTACAGCCTTCACGTTTTCTGCGCAGTATGCAGAAGTTAAGTACGCTATCCCCGAAGACGTTGTTAAGGCAGGTCTTAAGGGATACAAAGTGAGCGTATCGGCGACAGAGAATCTTGCTCTTAAGATTTACAGTGCGGCAGGTCAGGCGGCTGTAAGCTACTGGGCAGACAGTGTATCGCTCGAGGACGCTGTAGTTCCCACCGAAATCGGCTTTATGAATTGCGCCGAGGAGGAGAAGACATTTACTTTTTCATCGATTACCTTTGTAACCGAAAGAGAACTTGGGGTTGAAGCACCGGTTACCGAGCCCGTTGATGAGCCCGTTAATCCCGTTGAGCCTGTAGAGCCTGTGACACCTGTCGAAGAGCTTACAGATCTTGTGTTCAACGAAAATCTTATTTTTGCCGGCAGATGGGACAACGTTCCCACAGAGTCCAATGTTCTTACATTCGGTGCTCAGTACAATGAATTTGTATTTGACCTTGGCAAGACACTTTCCGCCGCTCAGGTTGAAAGCGTAATCGTGGCTGTTTCCGAGCAGGGCAACGATGTTGCTTTAAAGCTCTACGATGCAGACATGAACGAAAAATTCGTTAATTACCATAACTCGGGAAGCGCAGAATACACCCTCACTCCCGACTACGACGGAGACGTAAGATTCGTAGGCGTTATGTCTATGGCAGAAGGTGAGGAAGCTTATCCTTACAGCGTTACCGTTGACAGTATTACCGTCAAAGTAAACGGCGCACAGCCTGTTGAGCCCGTTGAACCCGCAAAAGAAGGCCTTGACGAGTACACAGAGCTTTCTTTCTACGACAGATGGAGCAATACTCCCGCCGAGTCAAACGTTCTTTCTTTTGGCGGACAGTATCAGGAATATGTATTCGACCTTGGTAAGGTTTATAACGCTGAAGAAGTTGACTACGTAGCAACCGCAGTTTCCGACCAGGGCAACAATATCTGCATTAAGTTCTACGATTCCGAAATGAACGAAATGCAGCCCAACTACAGCAACAACGGTAAGTCCGAATACTCCATCGCACCCACTTACGAAGGCGATTTGAAGTATATCGGTATCATGTCCATGCCTGCAGCAGGCGACGGTGTATATCCTTACAGCGTTACCGTTGACAAGATTACCGTTAAGTACACTCCCATCGTTTATGAAGAGACTCAGCTTTACACGGCAGAGAATCTTGTATTCACAGAGCGCTGGGAAGGTGCAGCCGTTGAAGGCAACACCCTTACATTTGAAAAAGAATGGAACGAGTATTGGTTTGCATTAACCAAACCCGTTAAGGCTGACAAGATTAAATCCTTAAAGATTAACGTTAAGGATCAGGGTCTTACCGTAGCATTTAAGCTTTATGACGCAACAGGCAAAGAGCTTCAGGCATTCTACGGCCAGAGCGGCAAGACTACTTACAGCCTTGCATATGCAGGTGATGAAGAAATCACCAACATCGCAGTAATGTCCATGAACGGACAGGATGATGTGTTCCCCGCTTCTATTACAATCGAAAGTGTTGAAATTGTTATCGATACCACACCCGAGACAGAGCCTCCCGTAGAGAAGGGCGTTGAGTATGATATCGTTAATCTCCGCGATGAGATGACATCGGTTCTCGGAGAAGATTTCATCGTAGGTACCTCTATAAGCTATCAGGAATTTGCGGATTCCATGGAAATGGAACTTGTTACCAAGCACTTTAACGGTGTTACCCTTGGTAACGAACTTAAGCCTGATTCAATGCTCAAAGAAAATGCCGAGAGAGTTATGGTTGAGTTAAACGGCGAAGAGATTCTTTTCCCTGTACTTAACTTCTCAACTCCCGACAGATATCTTGATTTCTTTGTAGACTGGAACAACGAACATCCCGACAAGAAGATCCGTATCAGAGGTCACGTGCTTGTATGGCACTCTCAGACACCCGATTTCTTCTTCCGCGAGGATTATGATACTTCCAAGGGCTATGTAACAACAGATGTTATGAATAAGCGTCTTGAAGCCTACATCAGAGGCGTGTGCGAGCACTACACTTCCGAAGGCTCCAAGTATAAAGATTTATTCTACGGCTGGGACGTTGTTAATGAAGCTATCAGCGACAGCTCCGGCACTTACAGAAATCAGAACGAAAACTCCACATGGTGGAGAGTATACGGAAGCCCTGAGTTCATTAACAATGCATTCGTATACGCCAACAAATATATGCCTGCAGACATTGCTCTTTTCTACAATGACTACAACGCATATCAGCCCAACAAATCAAAGGGCATCATTAACCTTGTTAAGAATGTTCAGGCTACACCCGGTTCCAGAATCGACGGTGTAGGTATGCAGGCTCACTACTTCTGTGAGGATACCAATCCTACCATGGAAGCAGTCAAGAAGGCTGCAAAAGCATACGGCGAGCTCGTTGATCAGGTACAGTTTACCGAAATCGACTTCAAGGGCAGCACAGGTCCCAAGGACGAGCAGCTTGCAAAGAGATACAAAGACTTATATGACACTGTAAGAAGACTTATTGCAGAAGGTACCAACGTAACAGGCTTCACCATCTGGGGCGTAGTGGACAAACACTCCTGGCTTCAGACCGCTAACGGAGCAGGCGGCGGTGCTTCAGGCAACAGCAGACAGTATCCTTTGTTATTCGATAACAACTACAAGGCAAAACCTGCATTCTACGCACTTTGCAACGCAGGCGAGTTAGAGCCCGAAATCAGAAACGTAGCAATGGTACAGCTTGTTAACGGAGACTTCTCCTGCGGCGAGACCTACAGCTTAAAGGACGATGTTGCAACATTCGTTCCCATGTGGGATGCTGAAGGTGTTCACGTTAAGGTTAACGTAGCTGATGCTACAGTTGATGATACCGACGCAGTTACCGTTTACGTATCAGACGGTTCCATCCATTCCGTAACAGTAGCAAGAGCAGATGCAACAGCTATCGATAACGGTTATGAAGCAATCGTTAATGTTGCAGCTTCCGCAGATGCAATCGTTAACAACAAGATTAAACTCGATGTAGTCGTAACAGACGGCACAGAGAAAGTTTCCTACAACGATACCACCTTCAATCAGGCAGAAAGCGACAAGTACTACGCAGCAGTAGTTACCAAGCCTTTACAGCCCATTGAAAAAGGTTCCGTTGTAATCGACGGCGTAGCAGACGATGAAGCATGGCTTAAGGTTGAGAGCATTCCTCTTACCATTAACCTCGGTGCTGATGTTACCGCTACAGCTAAGTTATTATGGGACGAAGAGTACTTATATGTACTTATGAACGTAGCCGATGACGTTCTTAACAAGGACGCTTCCCAGGCTCACGAGCAGGATTCCATCGAAGTATTTATCGATGAGAACAATGCTAAGTCCGGTTCCTATCAGGAAGACGACAAACAGTATCGTATCAACTATCTGAACGAAAGAAGCTTCAACGGTACCAAGTGTGTTGATGCCAATATATTATCCGAAGCGGTTCTTACCGAAGAAGGATACATGGTAGAAGCTGCATTCAAGTGGACCGATATCGAAGCTAAGGCCGGCACACAGATTGGTCTCGAACTTCAGGTTAACGATGCCAATGCCAACGGCAGAAGAAGCGGCACCTTAAGCTGGGCAGACAAGTCCGGTAACGGCTGGTCTTCAACAGAAGTATTCGGAACCGCAGTATTGGTACAGTCAGCTCCCACAGAGCTTAAGATTGTTAAACAGCCTCAGAGCATTATCGCTCCAAAATACGGCAAACCCATCGATATTACCGTAAAGGCACAGGGCGACGGACTTACATACTCCTGGTACTACAAGTCAGCTAACGGCGACGGCAAGTTCCACAAGGCAGGTCAGTACACAGATACCTTCCACAGAACTTCTCAGGCGTCCACAGACAACCTCGAAGCATACTGCGTAATAAAAGACGCATATGGCAACAAGGTTACAACTGAAGTAGCTACTGTTATTCCCGGAAAAGTATCCGTAACCAGATGGACCGGTTATTACATGTACGGTAAGGTTGGCTACAGAGCATACTTTAAGGCAGAAGGTGCTGCCAACGACATCGTCGAAGGCAACTTAGAGTATAGTTCGGACAACGTATCTTACTGCTGGTACATCAAGTACACAGATGAGAACGGCGGCGACGGCAAGTTCCATAAAGCAGGTTGCACTGAGAATATCTTCTCACGTCGACTTATCGACAGACTTGACGGAGCTGAGGTATTTTGCAGAATTTCCGACAACTACGGCAACAAAGCTGATACCAATGTAACCACAATTCGTATTATGAAATAATAAGTAATAAAAAGCGGGTGGCTGAGTAATCAGTCACCCGTTCTATTTTATTTCTTCTGAGTATAAGGCGGATCCGCCGGATAGCTTCCGCGAAGCTTCTGCATTCCGCGTCCCACGGCATCTCTGGAGTTTTTCCAGTCCGCATCCTTATTCTTGTAATCAAATTTTTCTATAAGCCAGCTGATGTCTTCGTACAAACGCTCCATATTGTCCTGCATGAGCTTAAACATACGGGGAAAGAAATCAGCCTTCTCGCGGTCGCTTAAGTGAAGCTCCGCATATTCGCACAAATCACCGAAATGATGGAGGCAAAAACCCTTGCCTGAATCAACTTTTTCTTTAAAAGCCGAATCCTCCTTGTAAAGGTAAAAGAAAGTGTCGAGATACCTCTCATACATCTTGTCAAATTCGCTACAGATATAACAGGACTCATCTTTTTCTTTGACCCAGCGGGCTACGGAATTCTTTAAAGCATCGGGCTTTTGGAATTTCTCCTTAAAAGATATTTTGGAAGGAGAGTAACTCTTAAACTGAGCCGTCATCTCGCTTATAATCTTGCGATAGTGGGTCTTAAGAATCCAGCCGTTTCCGAGAGTGTTGCCGTAATCGTACATCTTGCGAATGTGTTCGCGACAGAATCCGTATTTGTCGGTGACGGCTCTGGTGTCGGCTTCCATATAGGAGGCTGCAGACCCGAGACAATAGTCTAATAAATCCTGCTCAACATTTCTTTCGATGTAGCAAAAGGGACATTCGTCAGCCGCATTCACAGCATCGTTAAGGGGAATCGTATAAAGTTTTTCTTTCATGATAAGTCTATTTCCAGATTAAGGAGCGCCAGTCCTCAATCTCTTTCTCCGTCATGAAGCCGTTGGAAGTTCCCATAAATCCGATTTTGTAGGAAGCAAAAAGAAGGGCGTTCTTAATGGAGAAATTGTGGTCTCCTGTTTTGTTGTAGTAGTGGAGAAAGCAGGAAAACAGCGCATTTCCGGCACCCACGGTGTTAACGATTTCATTGGTCTTAACGGGGTTAAAGTGTGCGTAGGTTCCTTCTTTTTCCGAATAAAGCAAAAGACCGTCGGCACCCTGACCAAGAATAATTATCTCGGGGTGGTATTTCTCCGCAATATATTTTACAAAATCATAGGGGTCTTCTTCAAGGTTATCATCGCTTAAATATAAATAATCTGCATTTTCCAGGAAGAATTTGTTGTATTGCTCGGTTTCGTATTTGAACTTACGGATGTTTACCGCTATTTTTTTGCCATCCTCTATGGCTGCCTGAAGGAGGGGCCTGCAGAAGTTGGCGTTGGCGGTAATAAGAATCTCGGCGCCTTTAAGCTGGGACTTAAAAAGGTCGAGGTCATATTCGATGCTTCGTGAGTCTTTGATATCCTCAAAAATCTGCTGTTTTCTCGTCTGGTCGTAGAAAATTACGGCAGCGGGAGTGGCGTAGAGCCTGGGGAGCACAAAGTCGGTATTTAAGACAATGTCGTTGTTGTTGGAATTAAGGATGGCTGCGTCTTCATCCGTACCGATCATGGTAAAGAAGCTTACCTCGTTTCCCAGCCACTTAAGGGCTATGGCCTCGTTGTAAGAGTCTCCGCCGATACCGGAGTGTATGCTTCCGAAAGTATCGGTTACGGGCTGATATTTAATGGGCAGTTCATCAACCTTAACAATTGTTTCCCTTTGCAAAATACCTGATACCAAGAATTTACTCATGCTTTTGTCTCCTTTGTTTCGGCGGGCGAAAAAAACTTAACGTCCCGGCGGGTGTACTGTTTTAAGGACACCCTGATGTGCTATACTAAAGTATAACAAAAGAGGATTAAAGAATGAGCATATCGTTTATTTTCGGACCCGCCGGAAGCGGAAAAAGTACATATGTCAGAAACATGCTGATAAAGGAGGCCAAAGAAAGCCCGAAGAAGGACTTTCTTTTGATAGTGCCTGACCAGTTTACGATGCAGACCCAGATGGATATCGTAAAGGCTCATCCCGACGGGGGAATCCTTAATATCGATGTTTTAAGCTTTGGCAGACTGTCTTACAGAGTTTTTTCCGTTACGGGAAAAAGTGATAAGCCCATACTTGACGATACGGGTAAGAGCCTTGTTATCAGAAAGGTGGCGGGAAAGATTCGTGAGAAAATGCCCTATATGGGGAGAAATCTTAACAAAATCGGATTTATTCACGAGGTTAAATCTTCGATTTCGGAGTTTATGCAGTACGGTCTTTCGGTTAAAGATGTGGAAAAACTCTCGGATTCTCTTCCTAACAGTGTATTAAAGAGTAAATTAAAGGACCTTTCGGTAATATACGGTGCTTTTTGCGATTATAACAGGGATAAGTTTATCACCGGCGAAGAAACCATGGATTTGTTGTGTGAGAAGCTTCCCGATGCGGACTTTATCAGAAACTCTGTCATAGTTTTTGACGGATTCACGGGATTTACCCCCATTCAGGAGAGAGTTATTAATAAGCTTATGACTCTTGCGGAGAAGGTGGTCATTACATTTGACTTATCGGCACCCGAGGAGCCTTCTTTGACGGGGGGAGAAGAGAAACTTTTCTACTTAAGCCGTAAGGGAGCCAAAAGGCTTAAGACGGCGGCGGAGGACCTTAAGGTTCCGGTTCTTGAGGACATTGTTCTTTCACCTGATGAAAATCCCAGATTTAAGAATGCTCCGGAACTTAATCACATAGAGCGGCATATCTTCAGATATCCGGTAGTGAAATACACTAAACCTGCCGACAACATATCCGTTTTTGCCTGCAAGAATATAGAGAGCGAAGTGGCGGAGATATGCCTCCGTATCCACGAACTGGTGCGCACCAAGGGCTATGCTTACAGGGATATTGCGGTTATTACCGGGGACTTGCAGAGTTACGGCATGTACTTTGAGAACATCATGCGTGAGCTTGAAATGCCCGCTTTCATCGACAAGACCCACGGCATTATTTTAAATCCCTTCACTGAATACCTAAAAAGCGCTCTTTTGATACTCACCACCGACTACTCCTACGATGCGGTGTTCCACTATCTGCGTTCCGGATTTACCGACTTTTCGGAAGAAGAAACCGACCGCTTCGACAGATATGTAACGAGCCTTAACATCAGGGGCAAGAGTGCTTACAGCAAGCCCTTTAAGAGAAAAGAAAAAGGTCTTCGCGACAAGGCTGTGGCCGAGGAAGAACTTTCTTTTCACAATGACATCAGAAATCGCCTGTTTACGGAACTGTCTGTTATTGACAGAGAGGCTCACACCGCAGGCGACTTCGTAAGAAACCTCTATACACTTTTGAAAAACAACCGTTCCTACGAGAAACTGGAAGCTTATAAAGCCCGCTTCGAGGCAGACAACGACCTTTCCAAGGCCACGGAATACGGGCAGATTTACAAATGCATAATGGAACTGCTCGATACCATAGACTCCCTTCTTCATGACGAGGAGATGGACATCGAAGAGTTCTACAGAATATTTGAAGCCGGCATCAGCGAGATTGAAGTGGGTACCATACCCAGAAGTGTCGACCGGGTTGTGGTGGGTGATATCGAAAGAACCCGTATCGGCGAGGTCAAGGCTCTTTTCTTTGCGGGAGTCAATGACACCAACATTCCCAAATCCGGCGACAAAGGCGGCATTCTTTCGGGAACTGAAAGAGAGACTCTGCTGGCTGCGGGCTGGGACCTGGCGCCCACTCCCAGAGAAGAAATGTATACCCAGAGACTTTATTTGTACATGAACATGTGCAAGCCCACCGACAGGCTGTATGTGAGCTTCTGCGGCACCGACACCGAAGGCAAGGGCTTAAGACCGTCTTACCTTATCGATGTGCTGACTTCTTTGTTTACAGACCTTAATGTCGAAAAAATCGATACGGCTCCCGACATTTCCCGCCTTGTAACGGTTCGTGAAAGCTTCGGTCAATATTCGGTGCTTCTAAGAGAATATGTGGCCGGCAATCTCGATAGGGCAGGAGAAGCGTTGCTTAAGGCTCTTATAAAGGAGTACAGGGAACAGGGACTTCTTTTGACGGAAGATATTGAAGATTCTGCCTTTGTTAAGTATGTCGCAACTCCCCTCTCAAGGGAGATTGTGCGCATGATTTACGGCAACACCATATATGCCAGCATCAGCCGCATGGAGCTATATGCAGGCTGCGCCTATGCACAGTTCCTTAAATACGGCATGAATCTTAAGACCAAAGAAGAATACGGCTTCGAAGCAAGCGACCTCGGCACAATATATCACGGAGTTTTGGACTGCTTCTCCACGGAGCTTGAGAGAAATAACCTCTCCTGGGCCGACTTTACCAAAGAACAAGGCGAAAAAATGGTGGAGCAGGCGGTTAAGACCTTCTGCGAAGACTACGAGCAGGGCTTACTCTCCGATGACGAGCAAAGCGCCTACAAGATTCAGAAGATTACCCGCATTTTAAAGCGCACCGTAGACACCTTACAGTTCCATGTAAAGAGGGGCAATTTCAGACCCGAACATCACGAGTTTGACTTTAAGAGAGAAATTCCCATCGACAGTGACACTACTCTTCTGCTAAACGGTAAAATTGACAGAGTGGACATTTATGAGCAGGGCGACAGGGTTTACGTCAAAATTCTTGACTACAAATCCTCTCAGCGCGACCTTGATATAACCGACATTTACCACGGCATTCAGCAGCAGCTTGCTTTTTACATGGCTGAGGCGGTTCACACCGAGAGACAGGTTCACCCGGACAAAAAAATAATACCGTCGGCCCTTCTTTACTACACCATCGACAACCCCATGCTTTCGGGTACCAAAAAGATGTCCGACGAGGAAAAAGAACAGGCCATCAGGAAAGAACTCAGATTAAAGGGTGTTATAGAAGGCAGTGAGGACAACATTAGGAACCTCGACGAAAATGCCATGGGCGACACCCCTGTGCTTCCGGTTTCTTTCAAAAAGGACGGAACACCTTTAGCCTCAGCGGCCTCAAAGGTTCTTACGGAAGAAGAAATGGACGGAATGCTTCGGTATGTGGAGGGCATGGTGAAGAACATAGGCAAGCGCATCAACGACGGTGACAAGCGCATTAATCCCATGTGCAGTGACAAGACCGACGCCTGCAAGTTCTGCGACTTTAAGAGCATCTGCAGATTTGACGAAAAGATTCCCGGATACGTTAAACGTGACGGAAGAGAGATAGACAAAGAAAAAGCCAAAGACATCGTGCTTGGAGGAGATCAAGGTGAGTTATACCTTTTCGACTGATCAACAAAAAATCATAGATTCAAGGAATCAGAACATTCTGGTATCCGCCGCAGCAGGTTCCGGTAAGACCAGTGTCCTTACGGAGAGAATTACGGGACTTGTAAGCGATCCTGTACATCCCACGGATATCGACCGGATTCTGGTGGTGACCTTTACCAATGCCGCCGCAAGAGAGATGAAGGAGCGTATCGGCAAGCGTTTAAACGAAATGCTTGCGGCTCACCCCGAAAGCGAGCATCTTCAAAAACAGGCGACGCTTATTCACAGCGCCCAGATTACCACCATAGACAGTTTCTGCCTGTACCTTTTAAGAAATCACTTTACCAAGGTTGATGTGGACCCTTCTTTCAGAGTGGCGGGCGAAGGCGAAATCGAACTGTTAAAAGAAGACGTGCTTAAGGACGTTATCAAAAGAGCCTATGAATCCAAGGACGAAAACTTCTACCACACGATAGACTGCTACTCCAAAAAGGACAACGACAATCCTCTCGAAGACAGCATAATGCAGCTTTTTGACTATGCCATGAGCTATCCCTATCCCGTGAAGTGGCTCGAGAAGCGTCGTACGGACTACGAATACGAATCTCTCGAAGCTTTTCGCGGAAGCGACCTTATTAAAGACATCAAGCAGGCTGCCTGCGAGGAGATAGGCGACATTCTTACCCGTATAGAGAGCGTCAGACGTGAGTGCTTAAGACCCGGCATGCCCGGGGGCTATGAACCCACCATAGAAAATGATTATGAAATCGTTTCCGCCTTCAGGGATTCCTTGCCCGGTATGGACTTTGACGAGATAGGAGCTTCTTTTGAACTGTTTTCTTTTGGCAAGCTTGCCTCGGACAAAGAAGCCGGAGAAACCGAGCGAAAGTACATTCAGGACCTCAGGAAAGAGTACAAAAACGCCTTCGCCAAAATCGGCACCGACTACTTCTTTCAGTCCGCTGAGGAATACTATAAAGACATGCGTGCCACCGCGCCGGTTGTGTCCAAAGTTATCGACCTTGTTGAGGATTTTCTTGAATCCTTTGCGGAGGCCAAAAGAGACCGTGGCGTAATCGATTTTTCCGACATGGAACATTTTGCCGTTAATCTTCTGGTGGAGGACTTCCATGATGACGGCACCTATGTCATCAGCGATGTGGCAAGAGACTACAGAGACTATTACCGGGAGGTTATGGTGGACGAGTATCAGGACTCCAACCTGGTGCAGGAGCTCATAATCCAGAGCGTTTCCGGCGAGAACACAGAGGGCATTCACAACCGCTTCATGGTAGGCGATGTCAAACAGAGCATCTACCGCTTCCGACTGGCCCGTCCGCAGATTTTCATGGACAAAACCGATGCCTACAGCAAGGACGCCGATGCCACCCACAGACTTATTACGTTAAAAGAAAACTACCGAAGCCGCGGAAGTGTCATAAACAGCGTAAACGCAGTATTTGAAAACGTTATGTCAAAAGAACGGGGCGGCGTTGAGTATGATGGTGACGCACGCCTTTATAAGGGTGCCGATTACCCCGAGGATACGGAGGACAACATCACGGAGCTGATTCTTGTAAACAGCGATGAGAAGGCTGCCAAGGCCAGAGAAACCGAGGCCGCAAAGATAGCCCTTGCCATTAAGAATGCCAAAGCCGGTTTTAAGGTGAAGGACAAAAAAACAGGGGAAATGAGACCTGTATCCTACGGTGATATGGCCATTCTTTTACGTTCCCCCTCCAAATGGCGCAATATTCTTAAGGATGCTCTTGAAAATGCAGGTATTCCCTATCACATCGAGGGAATCGGTGATTTCTACGATACGACTGAGATAAGGCAGGTTATAAGCTTTTTAAAGATAGTGGACAATCCCCTTGACGATATTTCTTTGTACGGGGCCATGACCTCTTTCTTTGGCCGCATGAACGACGAAGAGTGCGCCCGTGTAAAGGCCCTCGGCGGCGCGGGAGGAAGATTTTTCTATGACAAGCTGGTAAGCTATCACAAGGATTATCCTGATGATGAGAAGACGACGGCCTTCATGGAACTTTTGAAGCGATACAGGGACCTTTCCAAGATTCTGCCCATAAACGAACTGATTTCACGGCTTTTTGACGAAACCGGCTACAAGCATATCGTATCGGCAATGCCCGACGGCGAGAAACGTCTGGCCAATGTCAACATGCTGGTGCTTAAGGCTGCCGAGTATGCCAAGACCAGTTTTTACGGCCTTTTCCACTTTTTAAGATATGTGGAGCTCATTAAGAAGTTAGATCGCGACGAGGGCGAAGCCAATACCTTTGACGAGAATTCCGACGTGGTCAAGGTCATGAGTATTCACAAGAGTAAAGGACTTGAATTCCCCCTGTGCATCGTGGCGGGTATCGACGAGGCTTTTATAGAGAAAGACCTGCGTGCAGAATTCGTAACGGACATTGACGAGGGAGTAGGTGCTTCCTACATAGACCCGGACGGCCGCGTGAAGCGCCATACACTCAAGAAAAAGAGCATCATCCACAAATCTGCGAGGGAACTGGTGGGTGAAGAAATCCGCCTTCTTTATGTAGCAATGACCCGTGCCAAAGAAAAACTTATTCTGATAGGTTTAAAAAAGGACCCGGAGGAGTGGCTTTCAAGAGAATACGTCGGCAAATACAAGTCATATCTTGACCTGATAAAGCAGGCGGTTACAGGCGCTGCCACTTCATTGTTCAAAGTGGAAACCTGCGACTCTGCCGATATCCTTACGGAAGAGACCGCCGAGGTGCTTGAAAATGTGGCTTTGAGAGACCGCCTTGACAGCACCGACGGCACCGACGAGGCTTTGTACGAAAAACTTAAAGAAAGGTTTTCTTTTGAATATCCCCACAAGGCACTGGAGCGCCTCTACACCAAGACCACCGTATCCAATCTTAAGATGGCGGCCATTGAAAAAGAAGACGACGGTTCCTTTAAACCCTTCGAAGAGAACGAACCTTCCGAATACGTGCCCCTGTTTGCCGGAGGCTCCCATGAAGTCAAGGGTACCGACCGCGGTACCGCTTACCATGAGATTATGCAGCTTACGGACTTTGCGAAGGTTGTGGACAGTACCGACAAGACCGCGGCACTTACGGAAGAATTTGCCCGCATTGTAGCCCTTGGCAGAATGTCCGAAGAAGATATCGCCAAGGTCAGAAAGGACCGCATAAGAGCATTCTTTGAGACGGAGCTGGGTTGCGAAATGGCCGAGGCGGACAGAAAGGGTAATCTATACAAGGAACAGCCTTTCGTCATCGGTGTGCCCGCTTCGACGGTGGAAGAAGGATTCTCCGAGGATGAAACCATTCTGGTGCAGGGTGTTATTGACGCTTTCTTTGTACAAGGCGACAAGGTCAGTGTTGTGGACTACAAGACCGACAGGGTGGACACGGCAGAGGAACTTATAAGACGATACAGAAAACAGCTTGAATACTACGGCGAAGCGGTGGAGAAACTGACGGGTCTTAAAATTGACAGATTGCTGATATATTCTTTTGCATTGGGTACCGTTGTTGTGGTAGAATAGTTGGGGTGCAATTTATACCCAAAGAGAACCTAAAGGGGTCGTTATGGACAAAGATACAGGCATTATCCTTGAGGGTGGCGCTATGCGCAGCATTTTTACCGCAGGGGTAATGGATTTTTTCCTTGATAAGAATATAGTGATGCCCAATGTTCTGGCTGTTTCGGCGGGAGCCTACGCGGGCATGAATTACGTGTCCGGTCAGAAAGGCAGGATTATCACTTCGGTGGTGGAGCCCATGGCCCACGAGAAGATGTTAGGCCCCGGAGTATTTATGAAGACCGGCGAGTTCTTCAACATGGATGCTTTGTTTGACAGGATTCCGAGAGTCGACAGTCCTTTTGATTTTGAAGCCTTTAAAGCATCAGGCAAGCGCTTTATAACAAGCGCCATCAACTGCCTTACGGGAGAACTTCACTATTACGATAAGTTTGACAGTCTTGATGAGTTTTTGCATGTCATAAGAGTGGCCAATTCTCTGCCGCTTCTTGCCAAGATGGGCTACATCGACGATGTTCCCATGATGGACGGGGGCATGGCGGATGCAATACCCATCAGGCGCGCCATCGAGGAAGGCTGGAAGAAGATAGTGGTGGTATTCACCAGAGAAGCTTCCTACCGCAAGAGCGCCCACGGAGACATCTACAATTCCAAAGTTGTCAAAAGAATGTACAAGAAATTCCCGGGACTTTTAAAGGCCATCGACAAGCGTCCCGCCACCTACAATTCCTCCATCGAAATGCTCAACGAAATGGAGAAGCGCGGTGAGGCCTTCGTAATCCGACCCACCAAGGTCAAGCTTACCAACAACGAATCCAATCCCGAAGTCCTCAAAGAATACTACAGATCGGGCTATGCGGATGCGGAAGCACGTTTCGATGAGCTTATGGAATATCTCAACAAGTAATAACAATTAATCGGGGTTAAAGGGTACTTTATGCAGGTACTTGGATTAACTCCGATTTTTTTCTTGCAATCCTTTTGATTTTGTATTTTAATTAATTTGTTTAAATCTATTTGAGAGGACAAATCTATGCAGAAAACATTGATTCCCGAGGGTTACACCCCCGCCCTTAACCTTCACGACACGCAGATAGCCATTAAGACCGTGAAGGACGCTTTTCAGTCACTTTTGGCGGAAAGACTGAATCTACTCAGAGTTTCGGCTCCCCTTTTCGTGGACCCCAAAGAAGGACTCAATGATAATCTTAACGGTGTCGAGCGTCCCGTTACCTTCGGCATCAAAGAGCAGAAAGAATACGAGGCTGAAATCGTTCAGTCCCTTGCAAAGTGGAAGAGATACGCACTTAAGAAATACGGCTTTAAGTTCGGCGAAGGTCTCTACACCGATATGAACGCCATCAGACGCGATGAAGTTACAGACAATATCCATTCAATCTTCGTAGACCAGTGGGACTGGGAGAAGATTATATACAAAGAACAGCGTAACCTTGATACCCTCAAGGACGTTGTAAGAGATGTTTACGCC
>JAEEGK010010251.1_pt1 | contig 21652 bp, 7 predicted proteins | sample 8958771 | NCBI WGS metagenome assembly JAEEGK01 (sample SAMN16246547, study PRJNA631951) | gut metagenome | biome: gut microbiome; feature: rumen; material: SC-attached | host: Bos | place: Iran: Karaj | collected 2018-10 | reverse complement strand
ATTATCTTTGAGATAGTAATTTGATGGTTCTGTTAAAATATCTAATTTATCTAATTCTTGTTCTAATTTTCTTGCTGCTAATTGACGAATAGCTGTTAAATATGAAAGAGGATTAAATAATCTATTAATGAAAACTACTTTTGGTACTGTATTATCATTTCCTTCAAATTGTTTCAATTGTTCTATTCTTGCTACAAGTGATTTAAGCCATGAACCAAGAGGTCTGTTTGTTGCGAAACCATCTGAAATCCATTTTGCAGGTACACGATTTGCACTTAAACTGAAAATTAATTGTTCTATTCTTTCATCCATTGTTAATTTACCATCTATAGCATCACATATATCTTTACAATTCTTTTTAATTAATTCACATAAAGCTCTCATTTGTTCACATTCTTGCATAAATACATTTTGATCTGGTGTTAATTCTCCTTCTCTTGTTTGTTTCATCTTAATAATATCAAAGAGACCATCTGCACTTTTTGCAGTTATATCATCACATTGTCCTTTAACAGCATCGAATCTATTTCCTTCACTATCACCTGAATCACCACCACTTTCTTTAGGTTCTAAATCGATAAGATTTCTGAATAATGTATTTGTTTCAGTAATACGATATTCTAATTCAGCATTAGGATGTAAACCGAATAAAGCAGGAGATTCACTAGTAATGACAGCATCAATATATGAAGCCCATGTTTCGAATGGATATACGGCATTATTAAGAGGAGTCTTAATTGGATTGACTTTCATAACTGGGTTATTAGATGGATAAGGTACAAGATCTAAATCTTCTAATAATTTATCACCAAGAATATAATCTAAATATGAGTTATTAAGAACTCTATCCATATCATCGACAATGTGTCCACCATACATAATTTCACCAACAATATATTTAAGATCTTCCCATGGAATCTTACTTGTTGCTGCTTCGAGATATTTAGCAACGACTGCATCAGAGTTACGTAAATCATCAAGATTGAATGGATAATTTCTATTCCAACCAAGAGAACCGAATTTCTTTCTTTCTATAACGACTGCATGATAATATGATAAACCAAAGATGACTCCACATCTTCTTCTATCATCTATTGGATTAACACCATCTCCAGTCTTAAGAGTAGTGAAGGCAATTTTCATATTTTCTTTAAGACCACTTGGAGGTTCATTTGTTAATTTAATACATTTTTCTAAAATACCAACTGGGATATTTGGACTTGGTTCAGCTGATAAGTAAAGTCTGAAATCTTCATGTCCTTTTTCTTTTGCAATTTCTTTCATTTTTTCTTCTAATGTTTTCAACCATTTTGGCATTAAGTGAATATTTTGAAGGAAAAGCCATTCACCATTACTATTACAATTTCTTAATTCTTCTTCTGCTCCTTTTTCTGCATTTTGACCCATAGCAATATATTTGAAACCATGTTCCTTTGTGAATTTCTTTTTGATTTTCTTTGGTAAAATATCACCTCCTAAAATTTCTAAGTCTTTAATTGGATTGGAACCAGGAGATAAAATGAAGAATATTGGGACTTCTGGTTTAGAATCGAAATATGATTGTAATAAACTTTCTGAGAATGTTCTTGCATATAAGAATTCTTCTCCGTGTGGTAAACAGACTTTAATAAATTCATTAAGAGCAATACCAACTCTTTCAGGACGACAAGCTCTAAGTACTAAAATCTTATGGAATGAATATTTCTTATATTTCTTCCATTCTGGAGGTAAATCTAAATCTTCTGGATTAATTTCATTATACCATTCTTTGAATTTAGATGAATATTCTTTTTCTATCTTCTCTGAAAATCCTTGTAAACCATCTAAGTCACTTAACCAGCAAAGTGATTCCCATTGTGAGTTTTCTAAGAAATCAACTGATTTTTCTTTAGTAACTCCAGTCTTTTGAGGGCATTTCAATAAGAAATCAATATGTTTTTGTGTGATACCTTGTAAACTTTCATGAGTCAAAGCACCTTTCTTTTGTAATAAACGGATGGCAATCATAGTAAGTAAAAGTTGTTTATCTTTTTCGAACATACCTGCAGAAATCCAAATATAAACAGTAATTCTTATTTTTTCTCTTAAAGCAGCTACTCTTTGTATTAAGTTATCATTTTTAGGAGTATTTGCAATAGCTTTTTCGAAGAAGTAGACGAAACTATTTAAAGAATATTGATACATATCTTGAATAACAAATAATTTAGAAATTAAGAAGAAAAGCATAGCACCTTCTTCACCGACTCCTCTATAAATTTCTCTTTTCTTGTTAATATCAATAATAAGTGCTTCAGTAGTTCTTTGAGATTCTTCAATTTGAGTGGCTCTTGTTTTGGTAACTTCAAGTGAGTTAATTAATTCTTTATTATCTAAAATTGTTGCTTCATCAGCTTCTGATAATTTTACTAAGACATCATCTTCCTTTAAGATTAATTCAGCTTGGAATTCATTAATTTCAGTAACGTATTTTCTAATACTTTCTTCTAATTCAGGTTGTTCAATATTGACGACCATAGCTAATAATTGATCTTCTAAACCTTTTTCAGTGACAATGAAGTTAATTAAAGTACATTGAGCGACAATTTCTGGTTTATAATGAGGATTGGAAATCTTAGTGATGAAGTAAATGGAAGTTTTTGGATTAAATGGATAATCAGATGAACCTACTCTAATTTGACCAGCTCCTCCTCTTCCTTTATCTTTATTTGTAGTTTGTTTACCCATAATAGGTCCAAGCATTGGATCAATTTCTTGGTCAACGTCTTCAATAATAATGTCATCTCCACTTCCTAAAGCTTCTCCAATAAGTTGATCCCATTTTTGTTGTCTATATTGAACTATAGTTTTCTTTGATTGTTTATTTCTTAACCATGCTATAGCTTGCATTTGTGGATCAATGATAAGTGGGTATCTTGTACATTGAGTGATAATAACGGCATTTTCAGTTGAGAATGGATCTGATGGTAAACCTTCAGCTTTCATTTTAAGAATATCTCCTTCTGTTGTTAATGTATGTACTATATCAATATTTTCTGTAACAGAAACATCTTTTCCAATAATAATATTTTTCCATTTGTTAATAATTCTTTCTCTAAAGAATGAGTTGAAGACACCAATATATGATACAAATGATGATCCTAATAAACAATCTCCTGCAATATTTTTCTTTGAGTTCTTAAGAGTTTCTACTTCTTTCTTCCAACGAATATTATTAGATGCAAGAAGACCAATGAATTTTTCAGCAGTTGCTAATTTTTCCATAAGAGCTGCTTGTTCAGCTTCGACTTTATCTTTCTTTGCTTTGGAAGCATCGAATTCAGCTTGTAATTTTCTTTGAGTACCAGAGACAGCTTCTAATCTCTTTTCTAATTCCTCTTTCTTTGCAAAAGCAGCTTCAGCTGTTGCCTTAGCTTGTTGTGATTTTTTAAGAAGAGGATCGACTATTAAATATAATCTATTATAATTGACTAAGTTTTGGAAGTAACCGACGACACCTTTAACAGCTCCTGAGATTTTCTCCATTTCTTTTGGATCAGTGTATGGATATTCTCTATACATTTTTACTTTTTCTAAAAATTCTGGTGTGACCCATGTAATATTATCTAATCTTTGAATCATTTTTTGTTTAATTTGATCTGATGATGCATTTAAGCATTTGTTCTTAATATTTGGAAGTTCTTTCTTAATATCATCACCTGGCATTTTATCATCTGGATTGAAAATAAGATACATAAGTTTGAAGACTTGGAAGTTGTTCTTTGATGGATTATTGGGGTTCTTGAATTTATCTAAATCGTCTTTTTTAATATTTTCTGCTTCTTTTCTTGCTGCTTCTTTTGCAGGTTCAGCTTCTGCAAAAGCTTTATCAGCTTCTTCCTTTTCTTTTGCTGCTTGTTCTGATGCTGCAATAGCTTCGGCAGTTGCTTTTTCGACAATTTCTTTTTCTCCTGAAATTTTTTCATTTTCTACTTCTAATCTTGCTAACACTTCTGAAGTATTCTTTTGTTCTTCTTCGACAATAACACTCTTAGCTTCAATTTCCTTCTTTAATCCAGCAATAGATTCTGAAGCATTTGCAACGACAGCTAATCCTTTTTCAAGACGGGCAATTTGTCTATCAATATCACCATCTTTTTTACCAACTAATCCAGTGAAATAATTAATAAGTTCAAGGAAACTCTTTGGAGTAGTATAATTATATCTTCTTTCTGATTTGAAATAGGCATCGTTGAATTCTTTAATTGATTTATGTAATTCAGCAGAAATTTCTGAAAGTTTTTTAATCATATTTTCATCTCCTTCGAATTGAGGCATTTCTCCTATTTGTCTTGCTGAGACAGCAGTTAAGGCCTCATCTGGCCATTCATGGAACCAATCAATAGAAGTACCTGAAAGGATTGAAGGGAATTTTCTTGCTCTGACTCTGAGAGTATCTCCTACTGGACTCATACATAATATTAAATGAACATTATTTTTAACTCTGTAAATTAAATAGTTGAAAAGACCTTCCATTGTATAGTCACTTGCTGATTTGGTGAAACCATAATTTGGAGCAGCTGATTTCAAACTTTTTACTAACCAAGCTTCTAAATCTTGTCTTGTCTCGAAAATTTCATCTACCCAATATGAAGATAAGAAGTTGTTAATATAGACGAGGAAGTATTCATCAATGATGTGATTATCATTAATTAAGAAACAATATGGACTTTCTGCTGGTTTTAAAACAGATTTAAGCATAACATTTCTTAAATCAAGTAAGAAGGCTTCATCATTATAATCAGTACCACTTAAGTTAGGAAGTGAAATATCAATATCTTTAATGAAACATGCTAAACGAGAAAGTGATTGTTTACCTGAACCACCGACACCAACTAATAAAGCATGTGAACATGGATTAGAAATAATTCTTGCAATTCTGCAAATATCCATAATAGCATTATCAAAAAGTACAAGAGGTAAATCTCCTTTTTCATCATTATATCTTTGAAGATGTTCTGCAATTTCAGTTTTTAAAGCATCATAAGTTTTTGGTTGAACTAATACATTAGGATTATCGTCTGAAACTTCTGGTCCGAAAGGAACAAAAATGAAAGGTTCTTTTAACTCTTCATTTAAGTTTGCAGATTCGAATTTGAAACTTTGTTTGAATTGTTCAAGAACTGCAATGTCCCAAGCTTTAATATCTTCAGGGAATAATAATCTATCTTTGTAAACTCTGTTACATTCATGGAACCATAATTTATAAATTTGACCAGTTTCCTTATATTGAGCAGAAGCACTTCTTAAAATACCGTCAATAACTCTACTAATTTCTCTCATGTTCCATTGATAATGGAATTTAGTTGCAGATGGGAAGAAGACTTTATTTCCTTTTCTTATTTTTTCTAAAATACCAACTGTAGCTTCAATAATTTCTTTAATAAGTTTATCAATAGTATCTGCTTGTTGTCCATTGAAGTGGAAGTCTTTGAAGTGATTTTTGAGAATGAAAGTATAAATTTCTTCAGTGATTGTTGCATTTGGTTCAGAAGCACCAATTAATGTGAAATGTCTTTGTAATCTTAAATCAATAACGAAAGAACCGGCTTTAGGATTTTGACAACCAATGAATAATATATCTTCTAAAACTTTTTTGAATTCTAAATCTTTTCTATCGAAGTATTCCTTATAGTCAATTGCTTGTCTAAGTAATTCTACATGTGATTGAGTACCATATTCATCTAATTGAGGCATGTTCAAATCATCAAGGAAGTAAATTAATTTAGTATTACCTAAAGGACCATATCTATTACTGAATCTTTGAGTAATTTGAGAGTCAATAATATTTTGTAAAATAAATGAATTTGTGAAACTGTTAAAGTTAACAGAATATGCTCTATAAGTATAACCTTGAATTTTGCATTTTTTAGCAAGTTCTTCCATATAATTTTTCATAAAGTATTTTACTACTGCAGTTTTACCAGTACCTGGATCTCCAATGAATAAAACTGGTTTTTCTTCTAACATATTAATTTCAGTGATTCTGCAAAGACGGGTGACTTCAACATTAGGAATAATAATATCACTGAATAAATCAGTTTCTTCAAATACTGGTTCTTTTAATTGTTCTTTCCAATTGACCCATGTTAATGTTGGTTCATCGAAATAGTAATCGAAGCATGTTCCAGCATCTGGGAATCTTAATTTATTCTTTGATTTCATTGATGAATTAATATGAGTATTCATTTCTTTTCTGTCAATAAGACCTGCACCTACACCCCACATGAAACTGAAGAAGTAAATAGCTTCAACAACTAATGCTTTTCTTTCATCTTCCATATCATTGAATTTAGCATCTAATTGATGGATTAAATTTTGGAAAATACAACAGAAGTTTTGTAATAATGAAATTTCGACAACTGGAGCAACATATCTATCTTTCCATTCTTTGACTTTTTCAAATGTTGGTTTGAAGAATTCTTGAAGAACTCTTTTAGTGATTTGATGTCTTTGATCAGAGAATTGATTCTTAAGCCATTTATCGAAGAATGGTGTAATACCAATATCTTTTTCATTAATATATAAGACACCTCCTCTTGATACAGTAGCTAAAGTAGCATTTCTAAGATTGGAAATTTCGAAAAGAAGACGCATAAATTCATCAAGAGGGAAACGATCTCCATTAGTAAGAGTAAGTACTTTATTATCGTCCATGACAGTGTTAAGTGATTCAATCCAAGTTGGATCAATATCTCCGTCTAGAATAATCCATTTATTTCTCATTGTCTCCTTATACGGTGGATCATTTTTACACATTTTCTTCATAATAGCAGATAAAATACCATATTTCCATGCTTTTGTTTTATCATCAATGTAACCAAATAATTCATTACCTGTAATAGCTTTTGGAGATAATTTTTCATGTCCTGATTCTTCATTTAAGAATTTCATATTTGTATAGAAAAGTGTCTTCCAAACTGAAGTTTTACCACTTCCTGGTGCACCTAAAACGAATAAACAATGTCTGACTTCTAAGATTTCTTTCAATTGACGTGTCTTTGTTGTGAATGAAGCATCTTTTTGTAAACCAACTTCCATACATTCTGTTGCTTCATCAATTTTAGCATTAATTTCTTGATTAATATCTTCTTCTTTGACTCCTTTAGAATCTGATTCTTTGAAAAGATCTTGTAATAATCTTTCGAAAATAATTAAATCATCAGGAACAATTTTAGCTTTGTTGAAATCAAAAAGAGCTTTCATAATAATGTAAAATTCATTTTTGGATTTATTAGCTTCTAATCTCTTTAAACCTCCTGCTTGTCTTAAAAGAGATTTAATAGCTCTGAGACCCCAATCGTAATGTTTTTGTTTAGATAATAAATCTCTTGATAAAGTATATAAAGTAATAAATTTAGCTGCAATTGGTTTAGCTGAGCTGAACCCTTCAGACATAAGCATATTTTGGCAAATTTCTCTTAAATCTGGGACAACCATAGCACAAGATCTGAAAAGAGCTTTTAAGTTATCAGGTAATTCAGTTCTTCCGGCATAACCTGGATTCATAGTAATAAAGAATCCACAAGTAGGAACTAAATTAATTTCACTTCCTTCAAAAACGAATGTATTAACACCAGCTCTCATAGCGTCAAGAACGACTTTGACTTGTGTTGAAACGACAGATAACACTTCAATTGAAATTCTATTAAATTCATCAAAGCATCCCCAGAAACCAGTTTGAGCTAAACCACTGAAAATACGAGCAGTAGTTTCAATGTCCATTTGTTCAGAACAGTTATTGACAATAACACCTAAACCTAAGTTTCTACCTAAATCTTTTACAGTTTCAGTTTTACCTGTACCTGCAGGACCAGCGGGGGCTCCTCCTAAAATCAAGTTAAGAGCTTGAGTAAGTGTGATATAGCATCTATCTGTTAAAGGAGTAATGACAAGACGACCTGTGTTACCAATATATTCAAATGAGTAGAAAGTCTTAAAGTCACAAATTTGAATATCACAATTTTTCTTATCTGGAACATATTTAAATCTTAATTGTTTCTTCCAGTTAAAGTTACCTGAGTCAATTGCTGGTTTCATCTTAGAGAAAGTTTCAACGACATCTCTGGCATGGACATCGACTGTAATAACAGTAATAATTTTAACTCTTAAATCTCTTGTTAAAACTTCGTCTCTGACTCTATCAATTAAATGGTTAATTCTCTTAACACATAAATTGAAATAATCTTTTAAGGCACCATCATCACCTCCATCAGTAGCTTCTAAAGCATGTTCAACTTCTTCTGTCCAAACAACTTGAGTTACAAGAAGAGCAAGTTGTGCAGGGAATGGATTTAACCAAGTATGTCTGTTATCCTTTAATTTATCTGGATTCATTGTAGCAGTATTCCATTCAACAGCAGAATAAGCTTTATCTAAAATTTCAGAAAGTGTAACACGCATTTTAGTTTCGAATTTTCCTAAATAAACTTCGACTAAAGAACCTTCACATACAAATGGTTCATCAAAATTAACTACTTCACCGTTATCAGCTGAAAGCATTGCGAGAATTGTATCTGATTTATTTTTATCATCTAATGGTTTCATTTCCCAACTCTTTATACCATCAAAGCAATCTTTTACGTTTTTATTAATAAGATTTGGATAATCTGCTGAGGAAAGCATGTTAAGTAAAGTATCGTTAGAAACGAAATAGAAACGAGGGAAAATTTTCTTTTTGGTTTCTAAATAATTATCTAAAGCATTTTGACAAGTTGCAATATTTTCACTCATTTCATTAATAGTTACTTTCTTTTCTGCAGTACAGACATCAATCATAGTATTATAATCATATGCATCTTTCATAATTTCTCTGAATTTTTGATCAAGTTCTTTAAATTGAGCATATTCATTTCTTAATTTATTTTGAATATCGTCAGATTTTAAGAAGATGACTTCTAATTTTTCCCAATTTTTCTGGAATTTTAACCATTGTTTAATAACATCATTTACAGTTTTTAATTGTTCCATCTTATTATTTATTTGTTCACCCATATTTTCAAAGTTTTCTAAAGTACCTTTCTTTTGTGACATTTGTATAAGTTGATTTTGATCTTTTTCTAAATTTTCAATTACAATATCCATTTGACCATGATCGAATAAATAGAAATCATAAGTTTTCTTATTTAAATTATTAGTCATTCTGAATTTTTCTGATTGCCAAGTTTTTTCAATTTTATTAAATCTAATTTCAATTTTTTCTTGATCTCCTGCAACAGTTTTTTCTTCTTCAACTGCAGCTTTGACATTATAAATTTCTAATTCTAATAAAGAATTAACGGAAAATTCAGGTTCATCATAAGGAATTCTTTTCTTAATAATTTCATTAAGATGTTTCCAATGTCTTGGTTTAATAGATTTATCTTTAAGAAGCATAATACATTGAATAGTGTCATCCATTTCATTTGTTTTTTTAAGTAATGTATTGAAAGCTGGAATTCCTTGTTTAACTTCTTTTTTAACATTTGTTTTAAGAGCTTTTTTCAATTCTGAAATTTCATCACTTAAATTATTTGCGTTTACTTTATCCATTCTAATTTGAGCCCAATTTTCAAAAATTTCATGGAAATATGCTACATAATCCCATAATGATTTATATAATTTTAAGTCATTTAAACAATCTGAAATTTGTTTATTTGTAGAAAGAGGAATTTTAAGTAACAATTCCATATCATTATTTTTCTTCTTTTGTTCATCTAATTTAATTGTTCTTTCATAATAACTATCCATAACTTCATATGCATGTTTAATTTCATCTGATGAGAAATCTTTAAGTTCTTTTGGTGCATTTTCAATAAATTCTTTTCTAAATGCTTCAACTTCATCTTCGAAATTTCTTTTTCCAGTTCTGAAATTTTCTTTTTCTTTATCAATTAATTCTGAAATATCTTCATTTGCATTTTCAACTTTTTTCTTTAATTCAACTACATTTTTTTCAACTTCTTCAGTTTGAGCTATTAATCTTTGTTCTTCTGAATCAACATTTTTTTCTTCTATATCATAAGGATCATCTTCATTTTCACTTTTAGTATGTTTCTTTAAAATTTCTAATTCTCCTTTAATTGAAGGAATTAATTCAATAATTTTAGGATATAATAAATCCATATCTCTAATATTTTCTAATAAACTAAAGAATTTTTTCTTATCTTCTTCACTAGTTGTATCAGTTGGTTTATTAATAATTCCTTGATCAACTCTTTCCATGAAAGAAGTAATATTTTGAAGTTTAATACTTGAATTTTTCTTTAAGAATGCTTTATAATTTTCAATCCAAGTTTCAATAATTTTAGTTAATTCATTTTTAAAATCAGTAAAATCTATTTCAACCCATCTTACTTTAACAGTATTTGGCATATTTTGTACTTTTTTTAATTTATCTTTATATTCATTAATTTTATCATCAAATGTTTCTTTACTTGGAGTATATTCAACAATATCTTTAGTAATTGGATTTGGATTTTTTTCATTGAAAATTTTATCAATTCTTTCTTGTCTTTCTTCTTGTTCAGGAGTAGGAGTAGGAATAGTAGTATTTTCTTTAAGGAATTGTTGGAAAGATTCTTCAAAATCTTTTTCCCATAAAACTTTAAATTCACCAAATTGATCCATTTTAGAATCACTTTCTTTAGCAAGTTCATTACATTCATTATATAATTTATAAACAATTTCTTGAATTTTATAATCTTCAGTTACTTCAATCATATAATCTCCCATACCAGTATCAACTCTTATTCTGAAAAGAGTACTAAGATTAAGGAATGAATTAATCCATTCTAAAATCATACTTTTAATACTTTTACCATCTTCACCAGTAAAATCAGGTCTATAAACAATTTTTCTATCTTCTAAAAGTAATCTTACAGAACAAAAAGGAGGTAAAGTTGGATCAAGACAACCACTTAAATGTGTTAAATTTTGTAAAATTAATTTTTTACTACCATCAAGGACAAGTTTATTAATATAATGTTGATAATTTTTCCATTCATCAGTTTCTTTAAATGTACCTAAATTAGAAACTGCACTTTTTAAAGCAATTTGAACTTCACCAAGATTTGAAATATCTTTTACTTTTGTTGCCATTTTTGATCTTTCTTGTTCATAATATGCAATAAATCTTGTACTAACTGCATCAGCTTCACTAATTTGAGTTGGTTTTTGGAAAAGCATATTTTCAGGTTGTAACCATTCTTTGAATATTGTATCAATTTTAGCAACAAAGATTTTAAGTTTATTTACTGTATCTGCTAATTCAGAAATTATTTTATGAGCTGCTTTTTGGAATTTATCAATTTCTGCTGTTTGTTCCCATGTTATTTGTTCAAGAGCTGGTTTTAATGTTGTTTCAACTCTATTTAATTTATTTTCTACCATTGGTTTTTCTACTTCATTTAATTGAAGAATTATTGAATTATATTGTGCTTTAATATTTTCTAAATTTGATATTTGTTTTCTAAAAGTAGCATTTTTTTCAAATGCAGTATCTGCTTCTTTTGGAATTTCCATTTCTAATATTTTTAAATATTTAACTTCTTTAAGTAATTGTAATAAATCAGGAGAGAAATTTACATTTAATAAATCATGTCCTTCACCATCATTTTGTTTTTTTAAAATAACTTGTTTTTGTTTTTCAACTGAATCAGTTTGAGCATTTTTATCCCATTCTTCTTTTGAACCTTTTCCATATTCATCAATCATTTTATATATTGATTCATATGAATTTTCAATTTCTCCAAATTCTTCTTTTTCAGTAATTCTTTTACCACATTGTTTAAATTTCTCAAGTGGTTCTTTAATTCTACTTTTAAGTGAATCAGTCCAATTAAGTAAAGCTGCAATTGGAGGCATATTTTTATTTAATGGATTATTTGGTTCTTCTTTTTCAATTTGTTTCTTACCAGTTAAGAATAAATTTTGAACAATTCTTAATTCTTCTTTAAATAAATCTAATAAAATATTATATTTCTTTTCTAATTCAACAACAATATAAGGTCTTTCTAAAATAGTATCAAAATTATCTAAAACTTTGAATTTTCCCATAATAGTATCATTTTCATCAAATGTTTGAGTTAAAACTGCAGAAATTTTTCTTTCTAATTCTTTTAAAGTCTCTTTAAATTCAGCATATTTAACATTGAAAGTTTCATCAGAAATATCAAGTGGATCATATTCTTCACTATCAAATTTTTTAACAGCATCTTGACATTCATTGAAAATATCTTGAAGAGTTTGAATTAAAGCTTCTCCTTTAATACCACCCATTGTTTTAAAACTCATTTTACTAAATTCATTAAAGCTTTTTGCAATATTTAAAATATCACCAATTCTATCATTGAATGTATCAAGACGATAAAAAATAACATTTCTAGTAATTTTCCATCCATTTTCATCATTGTCTTTATATTGGAAATATGCATCAGTGAATTTTTTAATTGTATCTCTTGTTTGTTCTAAAGTAATAATTGCTTGATCTGGTTCATTTATAATTTTATTAAAGATATTTGCATGAATATGTTCTTGTGCTCTATAAATAATAGCATTACACATTTTTCTAATAAGAACAATTAATCTTTCTGGTTTAGCATAATATTTATTATCATTCCATATTTTTTTTATAATATGAAACATTGGAACAAAGTCTTCTGCAATTTCAGGAAATTCTCTTGTATCTTCACTCATTGTATCAAACATTTTTTCTAAACAACGAAGATAAGTGTAATTAAATCTTGCTTCTTTTTCTTTCTCAACAACATCTTTTTTAATTTCATTAAACATTTTATGATAAGTACTTTTTTGTTTTTCTAAAAACTTTAAAATTTCAGAAATTTTTTCTTGATCAATTTGAGTTAAAATAGAATTTAAAGCTTCACTTTTTTTTTTCCAGAATTCAATTTCAGAAGGTGGAAGTGGATTACCATTATTTCTAAATTCATGTTCAGGTTCTTGTTTCAAAATATATTTAATTAAATCAATCCACATTACAACAGCACCTTCACAAATTTGTGTTTTTTCATTATCATTAATTTTAGGATTTCTGAAAATTTCATCACTTGGTTCAGGCAATCTAGTTTCACCATTCATATGTCCTAAAGTAACATAAAAATGAGAAAGAAAATTATGAAATTTCTCCATTAATTCTTTTGATATTAATTCACTACTATCAGCTTGTTGAACATTCTCAGTTAACATAGGGAAAAATATATCATTACATAAAACGAACATTTCATCAAGAACTTTTTTTGGTATTTCTATAAATAGGAAATTTTTACTCATATCAGCAACAAGACCTTCTTCTTTATTTGTTTTCAGAATTAATATTGTTTTTCTACGTCCTTCTTTAGGATTCAATTGAATTGCATCTCTGTTTATACCAACAGTTAACATTTTTTTTGGATCTACGAATAACATTTTTAATTCCTTTTTGACTTCATCTGTTTCAAATGATTTATGAAATTTTTCATATTGCTCGTCACTCGGATTTTTATTTATTCCGAAAAATGACAGCAATTTATCCTCTATAAATTCAATTGCAGTGGGAATTAATTCCTCGGTCTCTTCCATTATATAAGATTAATTTTTTATTTTGGAGAAGGGGTTTTATATAATATGTCAAGATATTTTTTTTTAATATTAATTATTTTTTATATTTTTTTTTGGATTTTTTGATTTTTGATTATTTCTCGAAATATTAATAATTTCTATATGATTTTTTATATTTTTTATATTGATTTTTTGAAAGGAATAAAAAGGAAAATTGGAATTTAGGTTTATTCGAATAGATATTATTTATTAAAGTGTAACTGTAGTATTCTTTATAATTCATATTATATAAAATAAATATATTTTAATATAATTTTATTTTTACATTAAAATAAGAAAAATTAAATAATAAATTTAAATCATAGAATTATTATTTGATACTCGAGTTGTATTATTAAAATTATTTTGTGAATCCATAAAAATACGATTAGCTCTATTAGTCCATTGACTTCTTGTATTATTCATATTTTGAATATTATCTTCATTAGGATAATAAAATTTACTATTTGCATTAACATCAGTATATTTTTTATGCAATATTCTACTTTGATATGGAGGTTGTTGAATTAATTCTCCTTCTGGAATTGTTGATTTAAACATATATCGATTTCCATTTATCATATTTCTGAAATTTTGATTTGGTTGAATTATTTGTTTTTTAGATTTTTCTGTTTCTGATGATAAAATATCTTTTTCTATACTTGACATTATTTTATTAAATACTTCTCTATTTGATGCTGATTTATATAAATCTTCACATATTGAATCTATATCAATATTTACTGGTTTGTTATGCTTATATATTTTTGTTGAATTGTATATATAATTTTCTTTTGGAGGTTGAATTGTGTTTTGCAATGACATTTATTTTATTGATTATTTAACTTATGGGGCAATTTTTTTTTATGTTTTATGAAATTACAATTAATATTTTTAATTTTTTTTTATTTTTTTGTTAAATTAATTGTTCATGAAAAATAAACTAATTTTTGGAAGGAATTTAACATATAATCTACGTTCATATTTAAACCAAAAAAAAGATAAAACCAAAAAAGGTCCCTTGAATACATTTGAAGAAAGAGAAAAAACAAGATTTATCTTAAAAGCATTTAAAGAAGATCAAAAAGAGAATAATGAAAAATATAAAAAAATGCATGAAGAAAATAAAATATTTACAGAAAGTTATAAATTATTTGATAAAATTAGAACGAAAAAAAAATATAATGAAGTAACATTTAAAGAATTAATAGCAGAATATAAACAAAGGAATTATAAAATTCCAGATTTAACGTCGAAACATAATTTATTTGAAGAGTCTCCTCTTTTATTAAATAAAAGTAAAATATTTGATTATTATAAATATAATCAATATAGAGATGATATTAATTTAAATTCAACAAAAGTAAAACTTAATAAATCTGAAAAATGTAAGAAATATATGGATAAAATTGAAGGTGTTATAAGAGATCATAATTTATTTCATAATAATAAAAAAGATACAAGATATGATTATCATATGAAAATAAAAACTTTATTAACTGAACAAGATGAGAAAAAATATAATAATAATTATTCTGAATTTAAATCATTTTCAGAATATAAAAACGAAATAAATAAATTAGAAAGTGATATTGAAGATATTAAAAACGGAATAGAAAGAATGGAAGAAGAAAGAATTAATTCTTTATCTGCAAAACGTTCCAATTCTTTAAAAAAAGTTACTATTAGTTATAGTTCTAAATATCAACAACCAATTAGAAAAAATACATTTCAAAGGCAAAAAACTATGGTAATTAGACATGAATCATCTAATTTACAATTAGCAAAGAAATTTAATTTAGATTTTCTAAAGGAAAAAGAGGAAATAAATAATAATAAAACTGCTATTAAAAGTAGAAATAATTTAAAAATTACATTTCAACTTATTAATGATAATAATAATAATAAGAATATTGTTAATAAGAATGAAAATAATAATAAAAAGAATAATGTTAATAAGAATAATAATAATAATAATAAGAATAATAATAATAAATCAAATAGTGAACATAAATTAAATAATTATTTAAATTATTCAAATGATTCAAATGAAGAAAATAATGAAACTAATAAAAATAATTATTTTAATTCAACTCGTTCTACTTTTCAAACTACAGGTTTTTCATTTAGAAATAACACTAAAATTAAATCGAGAAATCAAATTATTCCAAATTTAAAAACTGGAATGACTGAAAATTCAAAAATAAAATATTCTAAAAAACGTTATTCAATGACTGGATTAAAATTATTGAGTGATAGAAATAAAAAAAATAGTTTTATTAGTCCTGAAACTTTCAGAAAATATGAAAATAAATCAAAATTTCTTGAACATTTTATGAAAGTTCCTTTTAAAAAATTAAATAAAAAATTTATTAATACAATTACTACAATTTATTGTGAAAAATTTTTAGAATATGATGATGAAAAAATTGAAAATTTAATTAATGAAGAAGGTAATTCAAAAAATTTATTAATTAAAATAAATGATTTAGAAAAAATAATTTTTAAACCGGATTTTGAAAATAAAATTATTTCAACCAATAATCAAATAAGAAAAAGATTAGCATCAATGGAAAAATTAGACAATAAAATAAGAAAATTTGATAGAGAATTAATAAGAAATGTAGTAAATGTTATTACAGATAAATAGTATAATTGTTAAATTTTTTATATTCTAAATAATTGATAATAAATATATAATAAATATGTTTTTTCAAAATAACTTACGTCAAAATTGAAAATGATGAATTGAAGAAAATAAAAGAAAGAAATAAAAAAATAAAAAAAATAAAAAAAAATTTAATTTAAAAAAGATATTTCTTAACCAAAAATTTTTTTATATAGAAAATTATAATATTAATTAATTAAATACACTGTCATACCATTATACACATATTTTAACTCAAAAAAATTATGCTACAAAGCATAAATACAAACAACAATTTTGTGAATTTAATTTTTACAGAAAGAATAATTTCTGTTCTAAATTAAATTTTTTTTCTTCTTCTTCATCCATTGTAGAGCTTTCACTATTTAAATCAAATTCATTTAACATTGAACCAAAAGGAATTAATTCTTCTTCTTCAGATAAACCAAAACTTGAATTATTCTTTATAAGAAATTGAGATGTATTTTTAGGTGCATATTTAATATGACAGGTAAATTTTTTTTTTCTTAAATTTTTCCTCTTTAAATGCTTTTTAATTCTTTTCCCATCACTTATTAAGTTTAATTTCTTTGTTTTCATCAAGAATTTGGCAATTTGTATCTAGTTTTTATATTTTATTTGTTTTAAATTTTTAGAAATGAGAATTTATATAGTTTTTAGTTTTTGTTTCATTTTTTATGTAAAAAATAAAGTTTGAAGAGATATATTGAAATAAATTTTGAAAAATGAATAATTGGAGAATTTAAAAAAAGAATTATTATGAAAATAATAAATGAAAATTGAAAGAAATTCGAATCTGAAAGACATTAAAAATTTTTATTTAATTTTTATTCGTTAAATATTATTTTTGGGGGAAATAATTTAATTTTTTCATAATCAAGTATTCTAAAATTTTAATAATAAATTAAATATAATCATATAAATAAAAATTAAAAAAAAAAAAGAAACAAATAAATATTAAATTATTTAATAACTATTATTTCCAAAAAAAAGTATTGTTTATAAAATTGATTCTTCATTCTCAATCATAGAATCAATTTCTTTTTTCTTTTTCCAAACAAGAACTTCTATTCTTCCAATTCCATTAGCAAGAATAAAAGTAGATAAAATTAACCATAAAGATAATTGAATAATAATTTGAAACCAATCTAAAGTATTTACACAAAACTCTTTTTCTAAAATAGGAATTGATTCATAAACAACTTCACAATTTAAAAGAGGTTTTACATTTAAATTAATATAATTAATAATTGAAGAATCATATTTACTAGCTTTATTTAATTGATAATTAATTGAATATAATTCTGATTTTACTGTTTTATTTAAACAATTAATATAATAACCTAAACCTTTTTCTGGAACTGGAAATTCATTTTCTCTTATTGCATTATATATACTTTGGCATAAATCTCCATATAAAAAAAAATATTTTGTTGTTACACCTTCATTTAATAAAATTATGGGAATAAAAAAATATGTTAAAATTGCTAAAATTGTTAAGATTAATAATTGCTTTTGTAAAAAACAAAAAAATGTAACTCCTATTATTATAATATAAGAGAAGAATAGAATAATATTATAATTATTTCTTGAAGTATCCAATTTTAATAAATCATTTATATTATTTGTACTTAATGATAAAGAATCATTTACTCCATTAACAAATTTTTTCACTAAATCACTTTTTGGTAAAATTTCTTTAACTGTATCATTATGATTATTTCTTAAATTTGTAATTATTTTTTCTAAATCAGTAGAATTTTGAATTAAATTAGTCATTTTTTTAGTAGAATTTTCAAATGAATTTCCTAGATTATATCTAATTTTAATAGAATATATTAGTATAATAAAAATTAATAAAAAAGAAGTTATTGATGCAAAAAAAAAAATAATCCAAGTAAAATTTCTAAATAAATGAGAAACTTGTTCTGTTTTTTGTGGACCTTTACATTTTTTAAAATAAAATCTCATAAATAAGTAAAATAAAATAAAGAAAATTGGCATTATTGAAACAACAGAAAAAATATTTACCATTTTATTTAAACTTAAGATATAATTTTTATCTTGTGGGGCAAATGATTGAGGAAGAAATGATAAAGATGTTAAAAATTCTTTTCTTAATGATAAATTTGCTTTATATTTTTCTAATTCTTTATCTGATAATACTTCAGGAAAATTTTGGTTTGTATTTTTTTGTGATAATAATGATAATGTTTTGAAGTTTAAATTGAAAAAATTTTGAGATGGACATGATAATAATGGACCTTTTAAATTTTTAAATTGATTTGTTTTTATTATTAAAAGAATGATTATAAAAAATATTTGATTTTTATTCTTTGACATATTATTTATTTTTTTAATTTTTATTTTTTCAAATAAATAAATAGAATAATTGCCTAATTATTAAATTTAATTTTTTAAAAGTAAATGAAATATTTATAATTATATTTTATTTGGAATTGTTATCTAGTTAAAAATCAACTTATATTATAAAAAAAATATTAATATTTTTTTTAATTCTTAAAATAATTAAAAATGTCATTTTTTTACCATGAAAAATCAAATAGTCATAAAGATTTGGATAAAAATAAATCATTAAAAAATAATTTTCAATTAATTCCAACTAAGAAATCAAATTTAAATAATAAAATTTTATTATTGGATAACACAAATAAAAATTTGAATAAGTCATTTAGTCAATCAAAAATTCCAAAATACAAATTTTATATATATAAATATAATATTGAAAAAAATAAAATATATGCATCAATTCCAATATATTATCATAATGCAGCAAGAAGAATTCAAGCAGTATTTAAAGGATATTTATTTAGAACTTTTTTTTTTGATAATTTAGAATATTATTATAATTTTCATATTTTTTTTAATATTTTGAATGAAATATTTCTCAAATTTTGGTTTAATAAATTTATAATAAATTTAAAATCAACATTTAAAAATAAAACAAAAAATAAAATTTTTAATAATGATTTATATAATATTAATATTTCATCAATACCAAAAATTTTTCTAAAAAATACAAGAAATTTTCCAGTTTTTTCACAAAAAGTTTTAACAAATTCTTTTTCAATTATAAATAATGAGTCAAGAAAACAAAGAAGAGAAGAAAATAAAAGAATAAGGGAATTAGAAAAAGAATTAAAAGAAATAAAATCTCAATTAAAAGAAGAAACAGAAGAAAAAAGAAAATTAATTATTCAAAGTGAATATATGAAAATGGAATTAATGCATTTAAGAATTGATGTAGTAAATGTTAAAAATGAAAATAGAGATTTAGAAAGATTAAATGAAAAATATTTAGTTAGAATTGAAAAATTAAAAAAAGGTGAAAATATAGATGATGATAGAAAAGATTTTGAAGAAGAAGAAGAAATTTTAAGTAGATTTAAACCTTTTGCAAGAATTAAATATAAAAAATTTAATAAATAATAAATACTTTTTATAAATATTATAATAATATTAATAATATAAATAAAATCAATTTATTACAAAAAAATATTCAAGAAAAACGAAAAAATTAAAATAATTAAATTTCATATAAAAAAATAATAAATTTTATTTTTATAACTTATAAAAAATAAAATACTATAAAAGGTCAATAAAAATTAAAAATTATATAATTAATTCAATAACCAAAAATGGCTACAAAAAAAGACTTAATAATCTTTGATATGGATCAAACAATAACAAAAAACGACACATATCAATATTGTGTAAAAAATCTTTGTCCAAAAGAAGAATATGAAGAAATTGTAAAAATAGCAAAAACAAGAGATAACTGGATAAAATTATTTAATAGATTATATACATTTCTTCAAAATGAAGGAAAAGGAATAGAAGATGTAAAAAAAGTATTAGAAACATTAGAAATAAATCCAGGAATGAAAGAATTATTTGATTATTTAGAAGACAACAAAGAAAAATATGATGTTATTATTTTATCATCTGGTTATTATTATCAAATTAAAACTGTTTTAAGTTATAATAGAATGATGAATCCAGTTAAAGAAATCATTTCAACTCATTCAAAAATTGAAGGAAATATTGTTAAAGTTTTCCAAATCAAAGATTTTTATTGTAATATTTGTAATCCTTGTCAATGTAAATCTTGTGAAATTAATGAATATTATAAAAAAAATAAAAGAGAAAATTATGGAAAAGTTATTTTTGTTTGTGATGGAGGAAATGATGTTTGTTTAGCTAAAGATTTAAATGAAAATGATGTCTTATTTCCTAGAAAAGATTTTGCTTTATATAGGAAATTGGATAATGAAGGTTTGAAAAATGAACTTAAATGTGAAGTAAATCCTTGGGTTGATGGATTCGAAATAATTTCTTTTCTTAAAAATAATTAAAATTAGTTTGAGAAAAGAAAATTTTTAATACTTTATTAAATAAATAAAATATTTATTAGTATGATATATTATTATTTTTAATATTTATATAAATAAATAAAAGTATAGAAATTTATTTCCTTTTTTTATTTTATACTAAATAATAATTTGTCAAAAACTAAATTATAAACAAAGAATCAATTATTCAAAAATTAAAAATTATTGAAATATATAAATTATTTTCTTTTAATTTAATTATTAATTGTAAAAAAATATTTAATCTTTTTATTATTTCTTATTGAAAATAAGAAATATTTACTTAATAAACATTTATTTAATATTTGAATATTAATTACTAATACTTAATTAATATATATTAATTAATTTAATTGAATAATATATATAATTAATACATGAAATTACTAAGTATGCCATTATTTAATAAAAGAAAATATAAATTGGATTTTATAGAAAAAAGAAAAAAATTAAAAAGTGGTTTTCTATTAAAAAAAGATTTTTATACAAATAATTTATTAAAAGTACATAGAAAAATAAATTCAACAGATGATTTAAGATTTATGAATATTATAAATGAAAATAATTTAAATAATCATTTATTTAACCCATTAAATTTTATAAGAATAAGGAAAGTAATTCCATTATCATATAATACTTTAAATAAATCACATAAAGAAATAAAAAAATTACAATTTCCACTCCCAAAAATAAATTTCCCTTCTTTTTCACAAATTGATTTTTACAGTAATATAAAGGGTAAATATAATGTAAAAAATTTAGATGATGATTTAAATGTTACTTCAAATAGAACAAAAAAAATATTTTATCATTATAAATTTGATAATGAGAATAAAAATAATACTTATGATATTAATGATATTCTACCGAATAAAAATATAAAAAAGAACTTTTTTCAATTAGGATTAAAAAAAAAACTTAATAAATAAATTTAAATTTGTTTTAAAAAAAGTAATTGTTTTTACAATTCAAATTATATATT
>JAEEGK010010242.1_pt1 | contig 21657 bp, 16 predicted proteins | sample 8958771 | NCBI WGS metagenome assembly JAEEGK01 (sample SAMN16246547, study PRJNA631951) | gut metagenome | biome: gut microbiome; feature: rumen; material: SC-attached | host: Bos | place: Iran: Karaj | collected 2018-10 | reverse complement strand
CATGTAGTTGCCCTCGTAGGTGGCATTGACCTTCAGCGTGAAGGTCTTCTTGTCGCCAGGATAGAGGTCGAAGTAGAAGTAAGCGCGGTCGTCACGCAGGTCGAGGTGCTTGGCACCTTCGTTGCCCTTCATGTCGCCCATCAAGCGGTCGTTGACCAACTCCCAACCCGAAGGCAGGTAGTATGACAAGGCCAGCTCGGTGACTTTCCACTCGCTCGGGTTCTGCACCGTGATCTGCACACGCAGGTCGGTACCGGCATTCAACGAAGTCAGGTTGGCGGAAGCACCGCTCTTGTCGTAGTAGTTCACCGACATCTTGATCAAGTTGCCGGATTCATTCATGTCATATTCGGCGACCGAGGTCTTGGTGTAGAGGTTGGCAACCATCTTATGGTCACCGTTGTTCTTGATCTCGATCGTGTTGCCACCCAGCTTCGGTGTGTAGCCAAAGCCCACCGAAGCCATATTGGTGTTCAGCGTACGCTCCTCGCCGTTCACCTTGACGGTAGCAGAAAGACCAGAATTGACGACATTCATCTTCTCGGCATACTTACCCAAGACAAAGAGCGCAAAAGCTGTCGACTGGGTGTCCACATAATGGCGTGAGCTCATCATGCGGCACACATTGTTGACATTATTCTGCACTGTCTGATTATCGACATCGCAAAGCATCTGAGCATAGGTCAAGAAGGCCAGGTCGCGGATATCGGAGCCGAAGGATGTGTAGTAGTCTGACATCACCTGACCCTCGGTCACGGTGGGCAACAGGTTCTGCGCGATGCTGGTCTTACCCGTCTGGGCAAAAGCGGCAGCAGACAATGCCTTAGTCAAGTCATAATGCATCTCAAGCTCCTTGAAGCGGTTCATGGCACCCATCTCAGGCTTACCAGCCAAGGCCAGCACGAAGAGACGGTAGGCTTGGATGGTCTCGCCCCACTTGTAGTCGATATTGTTCTTCCACTGCTTGGCGCGGTCGGCCTGATAGCTCAGCAGACCGTCGATGAAGTATTGCGGCACATTGTAGCCTTGCTTATTGGCCTCAACCAAGAAATGCAGGGCATAAATCTCAGTCCAAGCGTTGGAGTAATTGCCACCAGGCCAGTTGGTCATCGAGTTGTCGGACTTCTGGTACGACTTCAGGTTGGTGATAGCCGTCTCCACATTGTTCTTCATCTCTTCCTTGGCCTTTTCGTCAAGTTGGATGAAATAGTTCAGGTAGAGCTGCGGGAAGGCCTTCGAGGTCGTCTGTTCGAGGCAACCATGCGGATAACCCAACAGGTAGTCAATACGGCCGAAGAGGTCGATGGGCAGGAGCGACGACACAGTGACATTACCTTGCTGCGTGCCATCCATACCCTCCAAGTTGAACGGCACAGTCACCGTCTGACCAGCCTCGATGTCCTTAGTGATGGTGTTGCGGCGCTCGGCGTATGGCATACGGATAGGCATCTGCGTCGATGACTCGGCGGTGTAACCTTCACCCGTCACCGACACATTCAGCTCAGCATTGCCCAAGGTCTTAGGAATGGTCGTTCTCACGGCCACCAAACCTTCACCGTTGCCATCAATCTTCACCGAAGTCGGCAAAGCGTCAATGGGGTTGAGGTTCTTATTGTTGAACTTCACCTCCAAGGTCTTGTTCTTCATCGTGGGAGCCTGCACCTGTACCTTGAGATTGAGCTCATCGCCAGGAGCCACCACACGAGGAGCGGAGGCATAGAGGTTGATCGGGTCGACCACGGTCATGCGTTTGTCGGACGAACCGAAAGCCTTGCCTTTACCCTTGGCCACCACCATGAAGCGCAAGGCACCAGAGCATTGCGGCACCTCGAAGCTGTGGGTGTTAGTATCGCCTGCCTTCAGCTCGAAAGGTCCCAAAGTGACTGCGTAAGCCTTGAAACGTTTGTCTAAGGTGACTTCCTGGTTGAGGACACCGTCACCACCGATGGCGTAGACCGAGCCCAACTCGCCGCTGAACGCATCGACGATGCTGGCGTAGTTGTCCCAAGTGCGCACACTCAAAGCCTGCTTGCTGTTGAAGTAACCGTAAGGATTCGGGGTGGAGAAGTTGGTCAGGCCGAGGATACCTTCATCGACGATGGCCAAAGTATAGGTCATGGCTTGTCCGGCGGCTTCGCTCACCTTCACATCAATCTTTTTCTTTGTGTTGGCCGTTTCGGGGATTTGGATGTTGGGCTGCAGTTGCAGCTTCTTGTTCTCCACCTTCACGGGAACCACACCGTAGAGACGGATCGGCAGGTCGTTGTTGGCGTCATGCGGCTGAATCAAGGCCACATAAACATAGACATTCGGAATCATTTCCTCAGTAGTCGTGATTTCCACCTTACCTTCTTCACCAAGGTTCTCCACCAACATGGTTTGCAGCACCTTGTCGTTGGCTTCCACCGTGACGAGAGCCTTGGCCTTGTCGTTGGCGGGGAAGGTCACCACCATCTTCTCGCCTACCTCGTAACTCTCAGCCGTGGTCTTCAGCGAAAGCTGGGCAGGAGCACCCGAAGCAGATGAAGAGTGGCCATAACCCCAGTCGAAGTTGATGACCTTGGCGAAGGTGTGTCTACCCTGTTTGTCGTTGACAATGAAGAGGTAGCTACCCCATTTGTCGTTCGGGATGTTGAAGGTCACCGAAGTGGTGCCATTGCAGGTCAGGCTACCATTCTGATAAGGAGCTTTGTAAGTGCCTGAAGCATAGCGTTGCAGGCTGTATTCATCCTCGCTCGACCACCACCAGTAGTAATCCAGCTTATAAAGGGCATAGTCCAAAGCAACCGATGACTTGCAAGCCGTGCCATTCTCGTTAACCATGGCGATGTTGAACTTCCAGTCCTTGTTCGTGTCATAATAGCTACCGTATTTCGAGGAAGTTGGTGGCAAATCGACACCCACATAACGCTCGTAAGGCGACAGCTTCGAAGTGAACGAGGCAATGCTGAAATCGCCACCCTGCTCAAAGACCTTCACGATGAAAGTACCGCTCATCATTTGAGCGGCATACACATCCTCCAGAGGGCCAAAGCCAACATTTGTGTTGCCTTCAGCAGTCAGCTGTCCACTGAAGAGCGAAATCTCTTGAGGTTCAAAGCTTTGCATCTCGTTGACAAATGAATAGTTGGGGAACTCCTTAAACGAAGTCTGTCCGCCACGCAATTGCACATCCACTTCGGTCTTCAAACCATTGGCTTTCATGCCATTGAGCCATTTCGCGTTCAGGTTGACACGCTCGTTGCGCGAGAGGCTTATGACCTCGGGCAAGTCGAACTTTATCTCCAAACGGTTGGGCTTCACGGTCTCCACACGGAGGTTCTTGGTGATTGTGCTGGTACCCACCTTGAAGCGTGCCGTCCAAAGACCCGTCTCATCCGACACATTGGTCGGGACGGTGAAGCAATAGATGTCGTTCACAGGCTTGGTGTTCACCTGCTTGGCATAGAGACGGCCATTGGCATCAATCACCTCGAGGACAACGGGATAGTTATCGGGCAGCGAGGATTCCAGGTCGTTGAGCATGAGGTTGAGTTGCAGCTCATCGCCGGGACGCCAAACGCCACGGTTGGAGTAAGCAAAGGCCGTCACACCTTTCTCGACCGGTTCGCCCGAGACATTGAAGCGACTGTATGACAAGGCATTACCATCGTTCAGCTTGATAACCGACTTGCTGCCTTTCTTATCAGTAGCCACCACGAAAGCAGGACGGTTGGTGCATCGCAGTTGCAGATAACCCTTACCATCTACGGTTCCCTTGCTGATTTCCTGTTTTTGGTAGTTGTATGCTACCACCTGTGCGCCCGCTGCCGGTTGCGCATCGGAGATGCGATAGACAAAGACATCCACCAGGTCGTTGCGACCCATCTTGGCCGTCACGGCGAGATCGCTCACAACAATGTTCTTCTGCTTCTCCACATAGTTGTAATAATAGTAGCCATTGGGATCGCCGTATTCGCCATCGTAACGGTATTCCTTGTAGTCGTAGCCCTCGCCGTCCCAATAATTGGCTTCTTTCTCGTCGTTGTTGTCAACAACAGCATTCCTCATCTCGTCGGAGGCGAAAGTATAGTCGGCAGGGCCGAAGTTGAGGCTCAGCTGATACATGGCACCTGGCTCCACCTTAACATAATCGGATAGTTTGATGGGGAAAGTCTTCCACTGGTTGGGATAGGGATTGTCGATGGCAAGACGCACTTTCTTCTCCAAGCGGCCTGCCTTGCGCACGCCATAAGTCTCGGTCAGTTCGTTGTCCTGCAGGAATGAAAGGATGTTGTCATCGAAGACGCGGATGATTCTCAGCGTCACGCCATTCAGGCAGATGGCATCGAAATAGACGGTTGTCTCATCAACATTGGGAATGATGACGCCATCATCGGTCCAACGCACCTTGGGTTGCACTTCGGTCAGATTCAAGGCATACTTATAGTCCTCTTGAAGCACCATGCCATTGTCGGAACGGATGCCGCTGTTCACACCGAGCTTCAGCTCATCCAACTGGTATCTGTAAAGGTTGCTCTTGTCGAAATAGAAGTCGATCTTATTTCCCTTGATGTCAGCCTTATAGCCCAATTTGTTGTCTTTGGTGATAAAGCCCATGAGGTTTTGCGACTCTTTCAGCGGCTGGCTAAAGAACAGGGTGGCATGATCGGAGCTTTGGTCGACATCGAAGGTCAGGGGGATGAAGATGCCTTGAGCATAGATGGTCAGGTCGCGTTCCATCTTGGCTTTGGCATCGACAGCCTTGCCATCAAGGACAACTTGCACATCGTAGTTCTCACTCTTACGCTCAAAGTTTTGAATCTCAAAGTCATAGACATTGTTCCCGACATAGGTCATCTCCACTGGATGGCTCTTGCGGAAGCCTTCATCGAACATCTTGACGGCCTCATCTTGGTCGACGGGCACGGCAAAAGCGATGCGCAAGTTGTAGTTCATCATTTCGTTCGACAGGCAGATGGGCTGCTGAGCCACAAGGCTGAAATTCTGGCGGCGCACGCCGAAGCCGAACTCAAGGGCTTGCTCTGAGCCGCAGTCCACGAAGTCGGAGACGCGGAACTTGCAGACATAGTTCTGTTCCTTGTCGATGTTGTCGTACTGGAATCCGATGGTGTTCTCGTCGACCCAGTAGGCACTGCCTTTCAGGGCAGGCGTGAACTGAAAGGCTTTGGTGGGGATGGTCTCGCCAAACTTCACCTTCATCGTTTCAGGGTTCTTGAAGCGCACCACTATGGGCTCGCCTGCGGCGACCACGCCCGAGGTGTAGCTGTCCAACAAGGGCAGCAAGGCTTCATTGATGGGTTGGATGCGTTCCACGAAAGAGGCATTCTGTCCGCCCGTTCCCTTCTTGCCGCAGGATGGCAAGAAGCAGAGCAGCAGCAAGGCAGCCACCAGGCCGATGCCGCCGATTTTTTTCATTCTTTGTTTTGTACTCATATCGTTTAAGTTTTAGTGAATAAATTCGAGAGTACAAAAGTAGAAAGTTTTACTGAAACAAAAAAGCCATTTCCCAAAGAAAAATGGCTTTTTGTTGAAAAACAGGGTGAATTTGTCTATGCTAGACCAGAAAAACCATCAATATTTCGCCTTTAATGTCAGGCCGATATAGAACCTATCCACGGGTTCGTTCACCCAGAGGTCGTTGTCCATGCGGGCAAAGGCAGAAAGATAGTATCTTCTCGAAAGGCGATAGTCCACCGAGAGCACAGTGCGCAGGTTGTCGAGGCCGCCTTTCTTGGGGTCGTTGGTAAGCCAGAACAGCTCGGTGGAGAGGGCATATTTGAAGCGGCTGTTCATCGGCTGGTAGGTCACTTTCAGTCGGTTGCGCCAATAGATCTTAGGGTTGACACGATGTTCACCTGTACGCTGGTCAAAGAAGGTACCTATGGCCTTGCTGCGCACCTGGAACTTGAAGCGGCGGTATTCCTCCGTATAGGTCACCTGAAAGCCCAATCGGCCACGGTTCTCGTAATAGCCTCTGTCGTTGTGGCGACGGATATAATCAGCTGTGAGGCCGATGTTCATGCGATTGTGCAGGCAGGTATAATCCACCCCCACCGAATTGAGCCAGCGGTCAAACTGGGTGAAGTTGTGGTCGAAGCGCAACTCCTCCTCTGCCGACAAACCCCAAGGTCCACCCAAGCCCGCTTCCACCTCAGTCGAGACGATGCCGCCGAAGTCGGTCGTACGTTCGCTCTGCGCGTAGGCGCCAACCGACACTATCAAGAGTACTATGAGTAATAACTTCTTCATTTTTCTTTTTCGACTATGGCTTATGACTATGGCCAATGGCTTGCTTTTACATAGAGGCTGCCATAGGCCATTTGCCATAGGCCATAGTCTAAACATCAAAATCTTTCAGTTTCGTAACCGTATCGATCGTATTCACTTCGCCGTCGATGGGCTTGTAGTACACCTTCACGTATGCCACGTCGCGCAGGTAGTCGATATGCCCCACTTCTACCTTCGATATGTCGAGGCCCGTGCGCTCGATGAGGTCGGCTTTCAGGTCTTCCTCCTTGCCATGCTTGGTGTTCTCGATGCGGTCGTAAAGGATGATCTTTGTGGCCGTATGCTTGAGTAGCTTCGTACCATCCAAAATCCAGATAATCAACACCGTAAGCAAGTTAACCAAGAGCAACTCTGCATAGCTCGTCGAAAGCGCCATGCCATTGACGATACTCAGGCCCATCACCACAAAGAGGTAAGTCATCTCACGGATCTTAATCGTCTCCGTTCGGTAACGTATCATGCCAAAGATGGCAAAGAGGCCAAGGGCGTAGGCGATATTCATCTTCATGTTCTCCATCAACGAGATGATGAGGAAGATAACCACGGCAAACATGAGGAAGGTGAAATAATAGTCCTTGCGGTTGGCTTTCTTGTAGTAGAAGAAGTGGATGATGACCCAGCAGACGAGGAAGTTGAACACGAAGCGGATCAAGGTCGTCCACAGGCTTTGGGCATCAAAGAGCGGTACGCCGAGGAAGTCCATCGCCGAAGCATCGCCTCCAAACTCGCGCGCAATGTCAGGGTCAAAGTCCTGCATGTTGATTTGTAGTGGTAACATATTTCAATTGTTTTAATTTCTCAATTCTACGTAATTTCTTCTTAAACCGGTTCTGCTTCACCTCGGGACGGGTCAGGCAGGTACCGATGCAGTATTTACTGACCTTGAACGGTCTGATTCTCAATTCAAAGAGCACATCCTTCAGCAGCGAGTGGGCGCGACCGTCCTGTTTGAGTTCCATCACAGCGAGAGGAGCCATCGAAGCGGTGTTGCCGTTGCGGAGGTTCTCAAAACGCAGGTTGCAATCAATGGTGAGACGTTCGGTCTTTTCGTAGTTCACCAAGGTGAAACGGTCGAAGATGGTGACCAGATGCGGACTAAGCGATTCCACTGGATAAGGTTGCTTCTTCGCCAAAAATTCCACCGCTTCGGGATTATCTGTGATATTGGCGATAGGTTCCACTTCGATGCGTTTCTTCTTCGTGCGTCCCTTGTTGTTCTTGTGCTTTACCTCGCAGAAGGTCAGGTGGGAGTCGACGTAGGTCCGCACCCGCACTTTGTCACGCACCAGATGGCGATCATGGTGAATGAGATACATCGTCAGCTCGGGCGTGTCGTAATACACCGTGCTGTAGGGCGAAAGGCGGTTGCCTTCCACCTCCTGGGCGTAGTAGCTATTGCGGATCCCCAACAATATGGTGCGAAGCTGATATTCCGTCACGACATATTTGGTGTCGATACGATTCATCAGCTTCACGGCGCTCATCTCATCCAACGTGATGGGTTTCATGCCTTGCACTATGTCGAGAATCTCCTCCACAGGTCTTATTTCGGGACGTACTCGTAGGTCTTCACCGACTCCAGCTTGCCATTCGGATAGTAGTTCTTCTGGCATTTCTTGGAGCCGTCTTCGTTGTACTCGTACTTCTTGATTCTCGACACCTTGTCGCGGTCGTTGTACTCAATCTCGCGCACCACCTTAGCCGTGATGTCGCTGTCTTTGGGATACTCGAACACGATGCGCCACTTCTGTCCGTAGCTGGCATATTCGATCTCCTCAATCTTACGGCCCAACTCGTCGTAGGTCGTCACACGGTCAAGGAAGGCGCGCTTGTCGCCTGCCGCCGTGTTCCACTCCTTCAGCACCATGCCCCTGCGGTTCTCGCGTTTGGCAATAGTGCTCTCCGAAACCGACTGAGCGAAGCAACAGACACTGAGCGTCACAAACGCGACTAAAACCAATAACTTTTTCATATTTATAGTCTTACACATTGATAATTATTTCATACTGTTCAGGGATCTCGTAAATCTGTCCTGCTTCCTCCACAGTGATGGTCTGGAAAACAAAATCAGGCACCTCGTTGAAGTCTTGGGTCACTGTATAGACTTCATATGCTCCAGGTTGCAGTTTCTGGAAAGCGAAATAGCCGTCGGGGCCCACGCGGGTGTCATCGAAGGGAATGTCCTCGCCCACCCTACGGATGTAGACGCGATGCTCGCACGCCCAGCCTTCACCTCGATAGCTACCATTATGATAATAGGCAGCATGAACACGACCTTTCACGATGGAAGTGCCATAAGCCTTGCCGTCATGAATATAGAGCGTAGGCACTTTTGCCACCGCGCCACGTTGCAGTTCGACCGTTTCGCTCACCGCCACTTTCTCGCCCGAAGGCAAAGTGCTGTAGGCAAACACGGTATACTCGCCAGGACGCAGATACTCAAACTGATACATGCCTTCAGCGTTGGTCTCCGCGTCATCACCGAAATATTCTTCGCTGCCATAGATAATGAAAACGTCGGTCTTGGCAGCAGCCATGGTATCGGGAGTCAAGGTGTAGTTGTCGTCAGGATGATGCACCAGTTTCACGAAGCCTTGTACCGTGCCCGTGCCGCCTTCGCCTGGACCTTTGTTGCACGAAGTCAGCAAAAATGCCATCACTATAAGAGTCAATAATAAATGGATGGTTTTCTTCATATTCATCAAAAATTAAAGTTTGCAAAGATAGTTATTCAACGGATTGCCAAAAGAAATATTATTCAATTTTAGTGCCAAAGTCACTGATATTGCCGCATACCTTTTTCAGCACACTAACAAAAGTGTTCATGTCGTCCTCCGAGATGCCATCGATGGCTTTGTTCATCGTGTCGATGGCCAGTTGCTTGGTGGAGTCCTTGAGTGCCATGCCTTCCTTGGTCACGACGATGTTGTTCACACGGCGATCATCTTTTGACACCGAGCGCGTGACAAGGCCTTTCTTCTCCAGGTTGTCGATAAACTGGGTGACCGAGTTCTTGTCCTTCTGTATGATGAAGGCGATGGCCTGCTGGGTGAGCGTGCCTTCATTCCACAAGGTGTCCATGACGAGGTATTGTTCCGCCGTCAGATTGACGCCATTCTTCTTGAATACCTCAGCAAGGTACTTCTTAAGCCTGCAGTTGAGGATGTTGACATAAACACCTGCTTGTTTTATGAGTATCATATTATCACATTTTTGGGATTATCATAAAGTTTGAAAGTGCAATAATACGAAAATTATGGATTATTGAATGTCTCTAACCGAAATAATCCGAAAAAAAAGATTTCGGAATCCTTCGGACTCGTTCGGTTAGAGAAAAAAGGCACCGCCTGCTATTGACGATGCCTATACAAATCTTTGATAATGCTTCAGTTTACTCAATCCTCATATTCGGAACTTCAGTGCCGTCATAGTAGCCCTTGTCGAGTTTCTGCCGCACCTCGGCGAAGGCGTTCAGTGTGTAGTTGACGTCGTCCATGGTGTGCGCGGCCGTCGGGATGATGCGGAAGATGATCATGCCCTTGGGAATGACGGGATAGGTGATGACCGAACAGAAGATCTTGTAGTTCTCGCGCAAGTCCATGGCAATGTTGGTGGCCTGCACCACGTCACCCAGCACGTGTACCGGCGTCACGCAAGCCTCGGCGGGACCGATGTCGAAGCCCAGGTCGCGGAAGCCCTTCTGCAAAGCGCGGGTGACCTTCCACAGTTGGGCACGCAAAGCGTCGCCCTCAGCACTGCGAATGATCTCAAGACGCTTCTCGCAACCTTCCACGATGGCCAACGGCAAGCTCTTGGCATACATCTGCGAACGCATATTATAACGCAGATATTCAATGACATATTTCGGTCCAGCCACAAAGCCACCGATGATTGCCATGGCTTTGGCATAGGCACCGATGTAGATGTCGATGTCATCCATCACGCCGAAATGCTCGGAAGTACCGCGACCCGTCGAGCCCATCACGCCGAAGCCGTGGGCATCGTCGATGAGGATGCGGAAGCTATATTTCTTCTTCAGAGCCACGATACCGGCGAGATCGCCCAAAGCGCCCGTCATGCCATACACACCCTCGGTAATCACGAGGATACCACCTCCGGTCTTGGCCACCACCTCAGTGGCGACCTTCAACTTCTTCTCAAGGTCTTCCATGTTGTTGTGGCGGTACTTGTACTTGTTGCCGATGTGCAGGCGGATACCATCCAAGAGGCAGGCATGAGCCTCGTTGTCGTAAACGATGACATCATGTGGGCTGGTCAAGGTGTCGATGGTCGACACGATGCCCTGATAGCCGAAGTTGAACAGATAGGCGGCTTCCTTCTTCTCGAAGTCGGCCAATTCATGCTCGAAATGCTCATGCATGCGGGTGTGACCCGTCATCATACGGGCGCCCATAGGGGCAGCAAGGCCATATTTGGCAGCAGCTTCGGCATCCACACGACGAATTTCGGGGTGGTTGGCCAAGCCCAGATAGTTGTTCAAGCTCCAGCAGAGGACTTCCCTGCCATTGAAGGTCATGCGCGGTCCGAGTTCGCCTTCCAGACGCGGGAATGCGAAATAACCGTCAGCGCGTTCGCGGTATTGCCCAATCGGGCCACCGGAATCCTTTGATATTCTTTCGAAAATGTCCATTCTTTTATAGTTGTTAGTTATTCAGTTATTCAGTTATTCAGTTGTTCAGTTGCTTCTGGCTACTGGCTACTGGCTGTAATGGCCAGAGGCCAAAGGCCAGAAGCCAGAGTCGAAAATGAAGCTACAAAATTAGTAAATATATTGATTATCCCAACATGAAGGAATTATTTTTATCTTTGCAGCGTAGAAACAAACCTTATGTTAAACCTCAAAGACAAAACCGCCCTCGTCACAGGCGGAGGCACAGGCATCGGGCAGAGCATCGCCCTGCATCTGGCGCAAGAAGGCTGTCACCTCGTCCTCACAGGACTGGGCATTGACGACCTCAACAAGACCAAAGAGATGTGCGAGCAATATGGTGTGAAAGCATACGCCACCGAGACCCATCTCGACGACTATGACTCCATCGACCGGCTTTACGACTACGTCATGGAACAAGGCCTGAGCATCGACCTCTTCGTGCTGAACGCGGGCATTTCGCAGCGTGAGAAGGCCCTCGACACCGACATCAGCGTGGACGAAAAAATCCTGAAGATAGACTTCCTCAGCAGTGTCTATCTCGTAAAGAAGTTCAAGGAGATGATTCTCGCCAAGGAGCATGTGCAGTTCAGCGTGACCACTTCCCTATCGGGTTTGTTCGGCTTCCCATTGCGCTCGGCCTACTGTGCCGCCAAACATGCCTTGTTCGGCTTCTATGAATCACTGGAGCTGGAATACGACAACATCAACGTCACCTTCCTCATCCCAGGACGTATCAACACGCAAATCAGCAAGAGCGCCCTTCATGGCGATGGCACTGCCCATGCCAAGATGGACGCGGGACAGGCCAATGGCCTTAGCGTGGAGAAAACCGGCCAAATTGCCGTGCGCGCCATCAAACGGCAGAAACACCGCAAGCTCATTGGGCGGACGGAATTGCTGATGGCATATATCCATAAGTATTGTTTACCTTTGTATTATAAATTGTCTAGAAAAATATCAGCAACATGACGCGACAGCGTCACTGCGAGGCACGAAGCAGTCTAGGCATTAAACTGATAGATATCACTCTAGATTGCTTCGTCGTTCCTCCTCGCAATGACGCAAAGCGACAACAAAATCTAATCATCATGAAAGAGAAAATCATCTGCGGCATACAACAAGTGGGCATTGGGGTCAATGATTTTGTTGAAGCCTGGAAATGGTATTACGACAACTTCGGCTTCGAGATCAAGATCGTCGACGACGAAGGCGTGGCGGAGCGCATGCTCCCCTACACGGGCGGCAAGCCCCAACCGCGTCGTTCGGGCATCGCCGTCAACATCCGCGGCGGCGGCGGCTTCGAGATCTGGCAACCCAAAGGGCGAGAGCTCAATTACCTGAAAGAACCCGTCAAACTAGGCGACTTGGGCATCCTCATCGCCAAGGTGAAGACCCCCGACATCGAAACAGCCTACAACACTTTTATTAATAAAGGTCTCGACGTCATCAGTCCCGTTATGACCTCACCTGCCGGCCAAAAGGAGTTCTTCATGAAAGACCTCTACGGTAACCTCTTCCAGCTAGAACATGACGACTACGTCTTCATCGACGAAAAGAAGACCACGGGTGGCGCCAACGGCGCTGTCATCGGCGTCAGCGACATTGACCGTTCCCTCCCTTTCTACACACAGCTATTGGAATACGACAAGGTGGTCTTCGACCAGACAGGCGTCTTTGAAGACCTCGAAGCCATCGAAGGCGGCAAAGGCACTTTGCGCCGTGTCATCTTGGAGCGTTCCAAACCTATCGAAGGCCCATTGAGCCGTATCATGGGCACCTCACATCTTGAACTCATTCAAAGCGTTGACGCGCTTGGCAAAAAGCTTTACGAAGGCCGTTATTGGGGCGATCCTGGCTTCATCCACCTTTGCTTCGATGTGCGCAACATGAACACCGTGCAAGAAGAAGCCGAACTCATGGGACACCCCTTTGTTTGCGATAGCGGAGTAGACTTCGACATGGGCGATGCCAACGGCCACTTCACTTATGTAGAAGACCCCGACGGCACCCTCATCGAATTCGTCGAGACTTATAAGATTCCGATTGCAAAGAAGTTTGGGCTTTACCTCAACCTCGCCAACAAGGACGACCACAAGCCCTTGGGCATCCTTAAGTTGCTACGCTTCGCGAAAGTCAAGCGCGAGAGCATCAAATGAAAAACAGCCGGCTCAATAAGTCGGCTGTTCTCATATCACTGAAAAATACTCCTTATTTGATTCCCAGTTTGGCCTTCACATCTTTGGTGCAGTCAACGGCATCGGTGCCCACATAGACAGCGGCGCCAGTGGCCAAGTCAAGAACGTAAGTGTAACCCTTTTCCTTACCCACCGTATTGATGGCATTCTGGATCTTGTCAAGGATGGGCTTCAGCAATTCGGCACGCTTGTTTTCAAACTCGCCCTCTGCATTGACTTGGAATTGTTGGATACGAGTCTGAAGGTCAACGATTTCCTTCTCCTTCGATTGCTTCACCAGATTCGACATGGTAGCTTGGTTAGCTTCGTAATCCTGCATCTTCGTTTGATATTCCTTGGCCATAGCCTGCAGCTGATTCTGGAGTTCACCATAATACTTCTCCAAGTCTTTCTCAGCCTTAGCCTTATCGGGCATGGCATCGAGGACCTCTGCCGTGTTGACGTGTGCAATCTTCACTTGGGCATTTGCCACTCCATTCATTACAAAGAGAGCCACGCCCAGAAACAAAACTTTGAATACTCTTTTCATTTTATTGACTTTTAATGATTTAATCAAATTACAATTGTGTCTAACAAGCCGCAAAGATACAAAAATTATGTGTTCTTTGCCGATTATTCAGTTAATTCTTCTTTTTCTCCATTTTGGGTTCATTTCCGCCACCAGCCTTGGTTTCCCCCTTTTTGGTTGTAGATTCACCTTTTGAACCGGTATTAATGCTTTTAGTTCCTGTACTCGTGCCTTTATTTCCAGTTGTGGAGCCACCAACAGTTGCATTAGTCTTGCGACGATTCTCACGACGCACAGTCTGCATGACATTACCAAGCTGGTCGAGCACATCATCACTGATGTCGTTCTTGTCGCTGGCATACAACACTGAGGTTCCCGAAGCCAAATCAAGGATGAAGGCATAGTTCTTTGACTGAGCTACTTCCTTCATGGCTGTGTAGACCTTCTCTTGGATAGGCTGGATGAGTTCGGTACGCTTTTGATAGAGCTGGCCTTCTGAGCCGAAATACTGCATCTGAAGGTTTTTGGCTTCTTGCTCCTTGTCGACGATGGCCTGTTCACGGGCACGCTTTTGGTCTTCCGAAAGAAGCAACATCTCAGTCTGGTATTTGCTATACATCTCCGACACCTTGTCATAAACGGCCTTCACTTCTTTCTGCCATTTTGCCGACAAAGCATTCAGTTCTTCCTGTGCATCGCCGTATTCAGGAATATTCTCCATAATGTATTCCGAATCGACATAAACGATTTTCTGTCCACCGCCAAGCTGTGCATTGGCAGTCATGATGCCGCCACAAACCAAGGCAGCGGTCAAGATCAAGGTTTTAAATGCTTTCATTGTGTTATAGTGTTTCTAATTGTTTTTTCTGTTGGGTTTATCAATAATTGTTCCATTTTTTTGACTCGGGACTGTGAGACACGAGACGCGAGACCTATTAGATTCTACTTCTACATTAACTTCGTTGAATCTGCGATTTCATCATTCAGCATTCCACATTCAGCATTCAGCATTAATCAATAGATCCACCAATGGAGAAGTGGAACTGACTATGGTTATTTCCCGTGGTGCCATAGACATCATCGAAACCGTAACCCCAGTCGAGGCCAAGCAAGCCGAACATGGGCAGATAAATGCGTACGCCAACACCAGCCGAACGCTTCACATCAAACGGATTGAAGTTCTTAAAACCGAGCCAGCAATTACCGGCCTCCAAGAAGGTCAAGGCATAGATGGTAGCCTGTGGATTCAGCGAGAGCGGGTAACGCATCTCCAAGGTATATTTTGTCATGATATTTCCGCCATTGCCTCCCGAATTAGAGCTGTTGTAATAGCCTGGCGTCAACGAGTTGTTGGCATAGCCACGCATACCGACGAGCTCGCGGCTGTCTAAAGTATAGTTGGCCAAGCCATCGCCACCAAGGAAGAAACGGTGGAAAGGCGTAGGACCGATTTGGTCGTTGTAGTGACCCAGATAGCCGAAACGCACACGGGTCATCATCACAAGTTTCTCATAAAGTTCGGTGTACCAAGCCGCCTTGAAAGTCCAACGGTGCATCTCAATCCATTTGTACTTGTCATTCTCCGAAAGACCGTTGTAATTCTTGTTGTTCAGCAGCGAATATGGAGGCGTGATTTCAAGCCCAAGTTGGAACTCAGAGCCGTTACGCGGATAGAGGGGCTGGCTCACCGAATTGCGTGACAGCACGAAATTGTAGCTGATCAAGTTGAATTTGCCGTTACCATCGCCCACATTCAAATAATAAGAGTTCTGGTAATTGTGGAGACTATAACGTTTTACATTGATGCCTTGATAAAGAGAGAAATAGTCATCAGGCCAGGTCAGGCGGCGACCCAAGCCAATGGTACCACCCGTCATATTGAACCAGCCGTAATTGGCATTAGTTTTTTCATACGCATTGGTGAAAAATGACTGGTAGAACGAAACCGACAGTGCGTTAGGCTTGCGACCACCCAACCAAGGCTCAGTAAACGATATACTATAAGTAATGTAACGGCTTCCCAAGGTACTCACACTCAACGAGAGCTTCTGTCCGTCGCCCATTGGCAAGGGTCTCCAAGCGTTCTTGTTGAAGATGTTGCGCATGGAGAAGTTGGAGAACTGTAAGCCTGCTTCCAGCATCAGATAGCCCGAAGCGAAACCTGCAGAAAACCTGATTTGGTCGGAGGCGGCTTCCTCAACGGAATAGTTGATGTCGACAGTATTGTCGGCAGGATTGGGCTGAACGTCGGGATTGATGGATTCTTGGTTGAAGAAGCCGAGAGTGGCCAACTCACGGACAGAGCGTACCACGTCGCTACGGCTGAACAATTGTCCAGGACGGGTGTAAAGCTCACGCAGCACCACGTGGTCGTAGGTTTTCGTATTACCCACCAAGGAAATGTTGCTGATGCGGGCCTGTTTACCTTCGTTGAGACGTATCTCAAGGTCGATGGAGTCGTTTTCAACAGCCACTTCCACAGGGTCGACACGGAAGAAGAGATAGCCGTCGTCCATATACAACGAGCTGATGTCCAAATTGGTCTCGCTATAGTTCAGGTTCTTGTCGAGTAGCTCCTTATTATAAACGTCACCCTTCTTGATGCCCAAGATGGAATTGAGGGTCTCAGCATTGTATTTAGTGTTACCTGTCCAACTGATGTTACGGTAATGATACTTGTTACCTTCATCGATGATTAGGTCAATGCCAAGGTTTTTGTCATCGATGCGATACACGGAATCGCGAACGATGCGTGCATCGCGATAGCCTTTGGCATTGTATTTCTCGATGACAAGCTTCTTGTCGTTCTCATAGTTCTTTTCAATGTATTTCGAGGCCTTGAAGATGCGCGGACGGTAGTTGTCATAGAAGTATTCCTCCACTCCATTGATAGCTCTCAAGGGATGCAAGGTCAACACATCGGCGACAGCATTCACAATTGTCGGGCCGAGTGGCTTCAGTGGATCGAAATGGCCACGTTGTTTAGTCTCCTTCATTGCAGAAAGAATCTGACCGTCAGCAAGGTTCTCATTGCCAATCACGTTGATTTTCCCGATTTTAACCTTATCGCCTTTATCAACATTGATAATCATGTCGATATAATTCTCTCGAACGGTATCAGGAACTTGCTGGATGTCAATATCAACATTGAGATAGCCCTTGTCGTAATAGAAATCCTCAATGATGCGGGTGGTTTTGGTTATCAGGTGATCGGTGGCAATGTCACCGCGCGAGAGGTTGATTTTGTTGCGGATGTCGTCGGCCTCGCTTTTCTTGATGCCATTGAAAGAGAACTTAGACACACGAGGTTTTTCCTTGATGACAATTTGCAGGAAAGCCTTGTTACCCACAAAGTCAGTGACGTTGATGGCCACATCCTCGAAGAGCCCTTGTTCCCAAATCTTGCGGATGCCGTTCGAAATCTCTTCGCCTGGGATGGAGATTTCATCACCGACCCTAAGGCCTGCAATCATACTCAGCATCGAGCCATCGACATACTTGGCGCCCTCGACGACCACACCGCCAATTTCACATTTCCGAGGTCGGGCATAGTCGATTTCCGACAAATCATCGCCAATTTGGATTTGGGCAAAAGTGCTGCTTTCGAAACCCAAAAGAGCTACAAAAAACAACATTATGGGTAAATATCTCAAACGCATAATTCTATCATTCAATCATTTATTAGTTACCTGTTCGCTAGTCTTCCCGAAACGGCGTTCACGATGTTGATAGTTCAAAATTGCTTCGTAGAGGTCAGCCTTACGGAAGTCAGGCCAATATTTTGGGGTGAAATACAGTTCGGAATAAGCCAACTGCCACAGCAGGAAGTTGCTGATGCGTTCCTCACCACTAGTCCGAATGAGCAACTCAGGGTCGGGCATATTATAAGTGGAAAGGTAAGACGAAATCGTCGCATCGTCGATGGCATCGGGAGCCAGCTTACCCGCAGCCACATCTTGCGCCATGCGCTGCGTGGCTTGTTTCAAGTCCCAACGACCTGAATAGCTCAAGGCCAAAGTCAACATCATGCGCGTGTTGTGACTTGTGTCTTCGATGGCTTGCATCAACTGGTCGTAATTGGCTTTGGGCAAGCTCTTCAGGTCACCGATGGCGTTCAACTTAATGCTGTTCTTGTTCATCGTGATGACCTCCTTCGTGATGGTAGTCGCCAACAACGACATCAGTCCGCTGACTTCAGCCAAAGGACGGTTCCAGTTCTCAGTGGAGAATGCATACAAGGTCAGGAATCCAACGCCCAGCTCTGCGCAGCCCTCCGACACCTCGCGCACCGACTGTATGGCACTTTGATGTCCAAAGAGACGGGCTTTCCCTCTCTCCTTGGCCCAGCGTCCATTGCCATCCATGATAATCGCGACATGCTGTGGCAAGCGTTCGCGGTCTATTTGTTGCATCAGTTGGTCTTTCAGTTCCATAGGTCAGAATTTGCTTAAGTTACAGCCCTTTCCATCGGGCAGATTGATTTTCCAAGTCAGTGAAGCACGCGCCATACCAAACCAATCATTGAAGGCAGAATTGCCGCGTTGTTGGCCAGGTATATAGTTACCCGTCGGGTCTGTCAAATCGAATTCCGTTCCATTGGCATCTTTGTAAATGGCATGTCGTTCGGGATATACCGTACCGACATCATCCAAATAGTCAGTGAATGTCTTCTGCACACGCCACTCAATTGTTCCAGCCATGTGACGCGAAAGTGCAAACTTCACTCCCATGCCAAAGGGAATGGACACGCCAACGGAACTGGTCTTGCCAAACATTTTATCGTACCATTTGGCATTGGGATCTACGTATTCGGTCTCATAATCACTCAAGTCAACCAATATACCATTCACATTGGTGTATGCCGTATATTGAAACACCGAAATGCCGCCGAAAATATAAGGCGAGACGTTTCTTTTCGGGTTACCAGTATAATATTCAATAAAATTGAATTCAGCCACGAGACTGAAATCGTTAATCTTCGAAGTGAAATTCAGTCCACGCTCAGGTCGCCAATTGAGTTTGGTGTCATCAGCGGTTACCGTAGCACGTGAATAGTCGAAACGGAACGTCCAACGATTATTGTAATTGAAACGGACAACGCCACCATATTGCAACTGCGCCTGAGCAAAAGGCAAGGTCGGATTAAGATCACCCATATAATAACTCACGCCCACATGAGGCCCTATTTCAAGTGTCTTGGGATCGTCAAATTGGGCATTGGCTTGGACAAAAACTGCCAAGCAACTCATTATCAATAAAAAACGAAGTTTTCTAACCATAATTCAAAACTGCAAAATTACGAATTTTTCAAAAGAAAACGTCAGAAATCAATTTCTATTGTCTTTTCCCCACATCAACTTGTTGCGGATGGTGCCGAAAAAATCCTCGCCGCACATCCTGACCAGATTGAGGCAGAAGCCCGCCTTGCGCACCTCTAATTGAACGGAAGTATCTAAGGTACAGCTCCTTGAGTCCATGCTGAAGACGAATTTCTTCTCGCGCCCTTCCACCTGGATGCGGATGGTGCTGTCATCAGGAATGACCACAGGACGCACCGTCAAATTGTGCGTGGCAATGGGTGTGATGACAAAATTCTTTGCATTGGGTGCAATGATGGGGCCACCGGCACTTAGCGAATAGGCCGTGGAGCCCGTCGGGGTGGCCAACAGGATGCCGTCACCCCAATAGGTATTAAGATAGACATCGTCGACAAACACCTTGATAGCCAATAGACTATGCTCTGGATTGCGGATAACATTCAACTCGTTGAGGGCATAACGCACGTCTCCAAAAACGTTTTGAGGAGAGACCAATTCCAATAGGGTACGCTGTTCCACGGTGTAGTCGCCAGAAAGCATGCTGTCAACCGCCTTCCCGATTTCGTTTTTCGAAAGGCTGGAAAGGAAGCCCAAGCGCCCCATATTGATGCCCACCACAGGCATACCTGAGTCGAGGACAAAGGGCACCGTGTCAAGGATGGTACCGTCGCCACCGATAGAAAACAACAGGTCGGCTTTCAAGTCTTCATGCGAGTGGAAAACTGTGTATCGCACGCCTTCTGGAACATAGGCAGTGACAATGTCAGCAAAAAGCTGGTAAACAACGATTTCGACTTGATTGTCGGCCAATTTCTTGAACAGCTGCCGCATATATTCCCCATTCTCGGGGGCGAGGGTCTTTCCAAATAGGGCGATGGTTTTCATATTCCTTCTTCTTTTACTGAATCATGGCTTTCATCGGTCATCATGCGGATGTAATTCACATAACGCCAATCAGCGATATCTCCGTTTTCAACGGCTGCTTTCACCGCACAGCCTGGTTCATGGGTATGAGTACAGTTGGCGAAACGGCACTCGCTCATCAAATTACGCATCTCGGGGAAACGTTGTGCCAAGGTCTCTTTCTCAAGGTCATACAGCACAAACTCCTTGATGCCAGGGGTGTCGACAATCCATGCACCGAAACCAAGATGATGCATCTCGGCGAAGGTAGTAGTATGTTTGCCTTTCTCATGGTAGTCGGAAATGGCTCCAATACGGACATCCAAAGAGGGGTCCAAGGCTTTTACTAGAGCCGACTTGCCCACTCCGGAATGACCTGAGAATAGGCAAATTTTATCTTGCATCAAAGCTTTGAGTTGATCCATTTGGAAGCCCGTCTTTGCAGAAACACCGAAAGAGGTGTAGCCAAGGCTCTGGTAGTATTCCATCAACACGCACATCTCCCCTATCTGCTCGTCAGCGTAAAGGTCGCTCTTGTTGAAGATCAAAGCGGCGGGGATATGATAGGCTTCGGCGGTGACCAGGAAACGATCGATGAAACCCGTGGAAGTACGCGGCTGGGCGATGGTAGCCACCACGATAGCTAAGTCTACATTGGCAGCGATGATATGCGATGCCTTGCTCAAGTTGACTGACTGACGCACAATCACATTATCACGTGGTTCAATCTTCTTGATGACACCCGTGTCCTTGCCAGGTTCCTGCTCAAACTCCACATTATCGCCCACGGCCACAGGGTTGGTGCTTCGGATGCCGTCCAAACGGATTTTGCCGCGCAGTCGACACTCCCACTGCCGTCCCGTTTCATCTAGGACGATGTACCAACTGCCTGTCGATTTAATAACCTTGCCTAACATTTCTGATATCTTTTGCCTGGCATAGCCATCAGCACGCCGTCAAATTCCAAGGTCAACAGAATGGCTGCGATTTTCGTGGTCGGCAGCTCGGTCTTCACGATGATGTCGTCGAGACTGACCATGGCTTTCGCGCCAAAACAGTCCATGACTAACTTTTCCTCAGCGGTGAACTCGCGGAACAAGGCAGTTTGTTTTTCGCTTTTCGACTCTGAGTCCCAGCGCATGATATAACGCAGGTTAAGCACGCTCTCCATGAGGTGGGCGCGGTTGGTGCGGATGAGGTAGTTGCAACCTTGGCTGTAGATGTCCAACACACGGCCAGGATAGGCGAACACATCGCGGCTGTAGGAGTTGGCCAAATCAGCTGTAATGAGCGAGCCACCTTTCATCGCCGACTCAATCACCACCACGGCATCAGCCATGCCCGCAATGATACGGTTGCGGCGCGGGAAGTTCTCACGGTCGGGCAAGGTGCCACTCATGCATTCCGTCAGGATGCCGCCACCTTGTTCAATCATATCTGAGGCCAGTTTTTTGTTAGGTGCGGGATAGATTTGTTGCATACCGCTACCCATCACACCAATCGTCGGGATGCCTTGTTTTACAGATGCCTTGTGGGCACAGGTGTCAACACCATAGGCCAGACCACTGACAATCAGCACATTGTCATCCTTCAAATCCCCCACCAACTGGAGGCAGTTTTCCTTGCCGTATTCGGTAATGTTGCGGGTGCCGACGATGGCCACCACGCGGTTGGCATTGAGGTTGGCTTTGCCTTTGTAATACAGCATCATCGGTCCGTCATCGCATTGCAACAAGCGGCGTGGATAGTCGGAATCAAGGAAAAACAAGG
>JAEEGK010010241.1_pt1 | contig 21658 bp, 14 predicted proteins | sample 8958771 | NCBI WGS metagenome assembly JAEEGK01 (sample SAMN16246547, study PRJNA631951) | gut metagenome | biome: gut microbiome; feature: rumen; material: SC-attached | host: Bos | place: Iran: Karaj | collected 2018-10 | reverse complement strand
ATAATAAATTCTATTTTTTTCAAATATTTTTGTTAATTGTGGACCTAATGGTCTTATTAATAAATCTCTGTAATTAATTGTTTTTGCGTAATTTCTTAATTCTTCTATTAAAACTGGATCGTCATCAAATATTTTTGGTTTTTCCATTTTTCGATTATTTGATTTTGCATATTCAATATATAAAAATTAAATAATTTTGATATTGTAAAAATATTTAATTTTTAATATATAGTATTTTTTATCTATTTTTATTTAATAAAATTAATTTCTTTTTAAATATAAATGAATACAAATTCTTTTGTAAATAATTTTCTTTTTGAAAATGAATTTGAAATAAATTTAGATGAATTTAATGAAGTTTATAGAAATAATAAAAAAATAGAAGATGAAAAACATTTATTGTTAAAAAAAAGGAAAGCAGAATATGCAAGGAATGGGAGAAAAAGAAAAAAAATAGTAATTGAAAATTTATTTAAAGAAAATAAATTATTAAAAGAAAAAATTGTTTTTTTAGAAAAAGAATTAAATGAAAATATATGTAATGAATGCAAAAATAAAATAATTCAAAAAAATACATTTCAAATTTTTGCAAATCAAAATCAGAGAAAATCAAAAAAAATATTTTTCTTAACAACAATATCAATAATATTTTTATTTTTTTATTTTAATTTAGAAAATAATTTTAAAACACCAGAACGTTTTTTAAGAGAATTAAAGTATTTTTCTAGAGACAATTATTATTCATCAACAGAAGAATATATTTTAAATTCTACAAGTAAACCAAAAAATTTATATATAAGATATGGAGATTATTTTTCAATTATATATAAAAAACCTTTTTTAAATTATAGATATTATAATTTTGTAAATTTAGAAAAAATTAGATTTTTTCATGAAGATAATTTAACAGAAGAAATGAATCTTGAAGAACATATTAATGATATGATTATATTAAAAGATGATGCAATTCAAGTCACAGGACCTCTTAAATTTAATTTATTTTTAAATCCTGCTTTTATTAAAACTCCTGATTATAATAAAACTTTTATAAATAAAAGAGTAGATGGAAATGGAACAAAATCTTTATTTTATGAATTAGAACTGATTGGTTATTCTAGAAATCAAATATTGTTAAAATAAAATTTAAAATAAAATTTTTATGATAATTTTAATCAATAATAATATTTAAATAAAATATTTTTATTGTAAAAAAATTATGTTTTGTTATATTTAATAATTTATATGTTATATGATTATTAAAAAATAGTAAAAGATAAATATTTCTTATTGTTTTTATAATAAAAATATAATAAAATAATATTTATCTAATAATTCTAAAATTATTTTTTAATTAAATATAAAATAAAACTTAAAAATCCTTGATGATATGTTTAGAATTACTTCTTTGAATTATCACAGTTTCACTCCTTTGAAGGCGTGTTTTAGCATTTCTTAAATTATAATTAAAATAATAGACTTGTTTATCATAAGAAGCATCTCCTTGATTTTGATAAGCATCTAAATAAACTTTATTATCTTTTAAATCATAAACACTTTTAAATCCAATATTTCCATTACCAATTTGACCATTTATTATAGTATAATAATATTTATAACTATTCCTATTAAAACTACCTCTTGCATTATAATTAACAACAGCACCAACATTATTTTCAATAATTAAAGTAAAATCATCTCTTTTAAAAGATATTAAATTATTATAATTAATATTTGAAGGAGTACTACTTATTGTAATTCCACTATAACTATTTGTAAATTTATTAAAAGTAAATACTGGTAAATTAATAGTTGGAATATTTCCTGAATTTGGTTTATTCATTTCTTTAATTTGACTTAAAACTCCTTCATATAAATCTTTTAATGTTTCATCTATTTTATTATCAATTGATTTTCTTAAATCTGATGTAAATAATTGTTTTATTCCTGTTTGAATTAAATCTATTGAATTTAAAACTTCACTACTTTCTTCATTTAAAAACTTTAATATTATATTTTTACATTTTTCAGAATCTTCTTTTAAACTTTTTGTAAATTGTTCAAATTGTTCTTCTGAAATATAATCTTTTATTGATTCAAATGCATATGAAAAATATTCTGTATTTTTTTCTAATCCTTTACGTAATGTTGAAGCAAATTTTTCATATTCTGAATTTAATTGAACAAATTCTTCTATTTTTAATATATCATTTGCAAATGAATTATAATTATTTTCTATTAAATTAATTTCAGATTCAATTTCTTCAATTGAAAATTCTTTTAATTGTCTAAAATTAGATCTTTGAATTTTAATTAATTCATTTCTATTTCCTACTGATTCTTCAAAATTAGTAAAATATTCATTAAATTTATTAGTTATTTTTTCTAATATTTTTTGTAAATTAACTTTAGCTCTTCCAGTTTTTGTTAATTTATCATTTGCATTTAATTCATTTTCAATAATTTCAGAATATAATTTTAAATTTGGAATTATTTTTTCAATTGATGTATCTCCTAAATTCTTTTGATATTCATATGAATTAATAATATCTTTTAATTTTTCATATAAATATATTTCAATATCTTTAATTTTATTTTTTTTATTTTCATCAATTTCATATTTTATTATTGGATTATATTCTCTAACACATTTACCATATTGTTCATGTAAAGTTGATAAAATTATTAAAGTATTATCTGATTTTGTTGAAACTATTTTTGATATTTTTACATTAAGTGCTTCTTGATAATTATTTAATAATGTATTTAATGAATTTAAATAATTTTCTATTTGATTTTTATATGTTTCTTTCATTTGTTTTATTGATTTTTCATTTGAAATTTCTTGGAATATTTCAATTAATCTTTTTTTAAATGGATCTCTTAATGTTTTAGGAATTAAATTATACATTCTTAATGATATTTTATTTTTAAAATTATTTGATTTAATTTCATTGGATGTTATTTCACTAAATTTATTTATTATTTTTTCTGCAATTTCATTTCTAAATTTATTGATTTTTACATATATAATATTTTCTATTCTTGGGAGTATATTTGTAGTAATATTATCTTTTAAATCTAAATATAATTTATTAAATCTATTCCTCATTAAAGTTGATAATTGTTTTGTTTCTTTTTGTGTAATAATTTCTATTAAAAATTCATCAGTATTATTTATTATATTAATAAAATTATTTAATTCTGGTTGTAATTCATATTCAAAATCTTCTGATATAACCATATTAATATAAGATGATAATTCATTTTCATAAAAACTTTTTGTTGATTCATTAAAACCTACTTCAATAAAAGATTCAATTCTTTTTATAAATTCTAATTGTTCTAATTGATATCTTTTTTCTGTATTTTCTTTTAAAATTTTAGCATTATCTATTATTTTCATTTTAAATTCATCAAATTGGAAAACTAATTTAAATTGTTTTAAAGCATTATTTTTATTAGTTGAAGAAAATTTTTCTAAATTTTCAGAATTATAAAAAGAAGAAATACTGGAATAAAAAGATTTAACTGAATTTTCAATTCCTTTTAAAATATCTTCTCTTATTGAATCTATAGTTATTTCAACATTTACATCTTCTATTTTACTTCCTTCAGATGCAGTAATAAGAATTGATTCATAATACATTTGAATTTCATCCAATAAATGTTGATTTAAATTTTTAATCCTTGAAAAATATTCTTTTTTAAATTCATTTAAATGTTCATTAAAAACTTTTATTATATTTTCATATACAAATTCTTTCAAATCTTTTATTTCATCTTTCATTGATTCATGACAAATACTTTGAATTGTAAATGAATGATTAAATAGTTCAAAAGTGAAAAAATCTTTTGAAATTTTATTTATTATTTTATGATAAGATTCATCAATTGATTCAACAATTTTATTATAAGTATCATTTATTATTTTTTCATGTACATTTAAATTATATTTAAACTTTCCTTTGTTTCATTTTCCATTAATAAAGAAAGAGTGTTTTTGAAATTTAAAAATGATTCTTCATTTGTATTTGATTTAAATAATAATTTTGTTTATTTGCATAATATCTTTTAAGAAATATTTAGCAAGTTCTTTGATGAATTGTATAAATAACTTTTTGATTCCAAATCAAAATTATTATATGGAACAAAAATACTTTTTGTAATTTGTGTTATTTTACCAAATAATAATCCTTTATTTATATTATTTTCAAAAGTAGAGTTAGTGTCATCTTTAATTGCATTAATTTGAGGTAAAATTAAATTATTTTCATCACTATTCATTTCATTTAAATAATTTAACATTTCAGTAATTATTAAATAACTTTTAAAATTACAATTTGTAATATATTTTTCATAAATTTCACTTGAATTTAAATTCGTTAAAGTATTTTTATTAGTTATTACATTTTTTGATAAAGGTACTAAATTTTTAACATGATTCATTGCATTTCTTAATTTTGCCATTTGATAATTATATTCAGAAATAGGATCTAATTCATTTTCTATTAAATTTGAAATACAAATCTCATAAATTTCATCTTTACAATATTGATATTTAAAATCAGTAATAGTATCTGATTGAATTATAGAGAATATATTTGTTATTTCTTTTTCTTTTAATGAAATATAAGTTTAAATTATAAAAGGATCATTTGATGTTTGACGAACTAAATTATTATTCTGTGATATTTTATCTTTTATTGATTGTGATATTGTATTAAAAACTTCTATAATTTGATTTATTTCTGAGATATATTTATCTTTTGGTACTTCCATAAATATTTTATTATGTTCTTTTTCTATAATATGAAATACTTTTTCATATGAAACTAACATTGAATTTACTATATTATATAATATTAGTTTAGTTAATTGATTTGTTAATTCTTCTTTTATTTTTTGTTGATCTTTAAATGTTTGATTTAATTTAAATATAATTTCAGTTGGTTCAGTTATAAATTTTTCATCTTCAATATTTTTTCTCCATAAAATTAATTTTTATATATATTTATTATTTGCATTATATTAATATAATATTCATTAGTCATTTCTGTTATTTTTCACTATTATTATATCTATTTGTTTTTTCAAGTAGTAAATTATTACCTAATTTTCTAAAACAATATTATTTAATTTTTAAATATATTTATTAATTACTGATGATAAATCAGTTAAATTTCCTGAATTCAATATATTAATTATTTGTTGTACTATTTTATCAATATCATTTTCAATATCATTTAATACATTTTTAGTTAAATAATTAGTATCTTCTATTCTATTTATTTTTTTAACATAATTTTCAAGGAAACTTTTTCTTCTTTCTAAATTTAATTTATTTTCTAAATTAATTAAAACACTTAATTCATATGTATATATTTCAAATTTATCATCTAAATTTTCTTAAAAAGTTTATCATATTATTCCTTCTTACTTTTAAATCTTCTATTTTATTATTTAAATCATTTTCTAATATAGATAAATTAGAATTCGATAAAGTAGTATTTATTCTATTATTATATTCTTTTGAAATTTTATTTAAAATGTTTTTTAAAATTTGAGTAATGTCATTTCTATAATTATTTAATATATTAATCATTTGAGTTCTTTTATATTCTGGAATTGAATCGATTAATGTTTGATTAGTTATTAATCTTTCAGCAATAATTTCATTTTCTTTTAAAATTTCATCTAATTGAATTTTAAATTCAGTTTCTAAAGTATAAATTTTAAAATTTTCTTCTTCAGATAAAACAGAAATAGATATTTCATTTATTAAATTTTCCATAATTGAAATTGCAGTATTTATAGTTTCATTATAAGAATAAAAAGAATCAATATCAAAATTAAAAGAAACAGTAGTAGCAAGTCTATTTAATACATTATCAGTAAATAAACACATATTATTATATATTTCATTCATTAAATTTCTTTGATTTATAATTATATTATCTAAATTATTTTTTGAAATTGATATAATTTATGAAGAATTATTATCAATATTATCGAATTTTTAAATCATTAAAATCATTACTAACTTCTTTAATATTATTTTGGACTTTTTCATAAGTATTAATTGATGAAAATTTTATATTTTCTACTAATTCTTTTAATTGATTTGTATATATATTTGAAATATCATAAGGATTTTCTAATTGTGTTTTAATAATATTTAATTGTTCTCCAATTTGTTTTATATAATCTTCATAATCTTTTTTTAAATTAAATTGCTTTAAAGCAATTGCAATCATAGTTTTATCTTTAATATTTTTATAGTATCTGCAATTTCAACAAAATTAATATATTCAGCTTTTGAAAAAACTGGATATATATTATTATTAATTCTATAAATAAAAATAGTATTTAATTCTACAATATTAAGAATAAAAGAAACAAAAACATTCATCCCAGAAAATTATTTTTAAAAATAGAATAACTAAATTGAATGGCTGATAGAAAGGATCAATTTTTCAATTTCTTATCTTTTTAAATAATTAAATATTATTTTATGTAAAATAAATAATAAAATTCAATTAAATAAAAACTTTATTTATCACTAAAAGAATTTACTCTTCTATGAGATTCATTTCCAGCAGATTCAGAAACAGAATCTAATTTAACAGTAGAATAAAAACTTTTTTTATCATCAATTTCAACTTTAGTATCCTTTAATTCTACTCCAGATTCATGATCAGGAACAAAAAGTTCTAATTCTTTATTTTTTTGAATGCAAGTAAAAATAAAAGTCAAAAAAGAAAAAAATAACCCAAAAAATAAAGAATACATTAATATTCTCAAAGCATATTTTTTATCAATTGTAATATATTTTTGATAAATATATCCATAAAAAAAAGTAGAAGGAACTTCTCCTAAAATTTCAACAAATAAATTAAATAAAGTTAATGACATTGCTTTAAGAGAATTAGTAGCATAACCTATACAAATACCTTGTAAAATAGGTAAACAAGAAAAACAAGAAATAAAATAAATAATAGATAAATAAATAAAATGTGAAGCTTCATTTATATAACATAAATAATTACCAGAAATTGTAGTAATAATATATATTAAAAACATAATGAATGGAGTATATTTTTGATTATAATTTCCTACACAACAAGTTACTAAAATATTAGTAATTAAGCCTCCAAAAGGACCTGATGAAGATATTAATAAATGATATATTAATCTTTTTTGTTCATTTTTTTCATTTAAAACATTTGGTATATAATCAATTATCCAAAAATTTAATGCACTTTCAGTCACAACTATTATTGTTGCTGAAATTAATGAAGTAAAAAATATTTTATTAAAAAAACTTTTAAATAATTTATGACAAAAAGTATCATCATATGTTGATTCATTTGAATACCTTATTTTAAATAATGAAACTAAACTTCCATGTAGACTATTTGAATTTTCTTCGGGATCTTTAAAATTAAATTGTTCTTTTTGATTTACTTCTTTTACTATTAAAATATTTTTTGAAAAATATACATTTGGTGTACATGTTATATTAATTGAAAAAAATAATAATAAAAAAGACTCATACATAAATTGATCTTTAAAAGTTTCTCCTTTCATTTTATAATTAAGAATAAAACCAAATACATTTCCTAATGCTTTTGCTAATTGAACTAAAGTTAAATAAATAGTTTTATATTTATTTATTGAAAATTGATCAACCCAAATTGGAACATAAATATTAAAAATTATAATGCAAAAACTAGTAAAAAAAAAAGATGGCATTAATATATATTTATTATTTGAAAATTTGAATAAAAGAAGTAACATACTTGAAGAAAAAAGTGCTGAACTAATCATTCTTTTTCTATTTTGTTGATTTAAACATAATAAAATTATTGTTCCACATACTTTTCCTAAATTATATAAAGTTCCAAAAAATCCATATGTTTGTTCGTCTAATTTTAATTCACTTTTTATTTCTTTTGATGATCCTCTAAATATACTCATTGTTAAATTTGATGATATTATTGATAGAAATAATACAATGAATATATAATTTCGAACTGAATGTTTTAAAATAAATCTTTCTGGTAAATTCTTTTTAATTTTACTTAATTTTATATTTTGCTGTTTATCCATTTTTTTTAATTGAATACAAAAAATAACAAGTCTAAAAGTTAAAAATAAGTAAAATAAAAATTATAAATAAAAAATAATATAAATTAAATTTAAAAAAAAAATAAAAAAATATGAATAACTCAAATTTCTATGGAATAGTAGTAGAGAAATATGGAAAACGTAAATTAACAACAAAGGAAAGAGTAATGATATTTAATGAAAAAGAATTATCCTATTACCCTATTCCAAATGATAAAAAAGCAAAAAATTTTTTAAAAGAATCATCTCGAAAAATAAAATCAGGTGAAAAGAAATTTGAATCATTAAATGATTTTGATTTATCAAAATATAAAAAAGAAATTACTGATATGGAAAAAAAACCAGAAATAATTCCAATTGAAAAAGCAAAATTAATGGAAGATTCACCAGATAATAATCACTATACTTTAAAATATAAAAATATTGAAGGAGATAATGAAATTGAATGGGAATTTTATATGAATGAGCAAGAACATGAAGTTTTTAATAAAATACAAAGTGGAATTGTTGAAATGAAAAATAAAGCAAATAAAAAAAATTCTGCACAGAAAAAAATTGAAGAAAGTCAAACTAATAAAACTAATACTCAAGGAAATCAATTTACTAATTATAAATTTGTACAAAATTTAGAAATTATATATCAAAGTTTATGGACTGAATATATAAAAGAATATACAAGTTCATCAAAAAAAGCTTCTAAGTTAATAGAATTAGAATTATCAATTCAATTAATTGTAAATGAATATACAAAATATTGTGAAAGATTAGCAAAAATAATATTAAGTTACTTAAAAAAAGAAACATTTAAAGAAAGAAATAAAACAAAAATAGTACCAATATTATTTGAATCATTATTAGAATCAGAAACAAAAGATCATTATTTAATATATTATTTTTTTGGTATTACAATAACAATGACATGGGGATTAATAACATATCGTTCACATAGAGATTCAAATTCAGAAAATTTATTAAATAATACTCAAAATACCCAAAATAATAATAATAATAGAAATAGTAGAAATTCTCTTGAAGAAAATGGTGATTTAAAAATAATTGAAGGTGCTTGGTCGAATTTAAAAGCAAATTTTTTAAATGCAGAATCAGAACAAAATAATTCTTTTTTAAATTCTTATAATATTAAAGGACAAGCAAATAGAGTTCCTTTAACTTGTATTATTGATTATTGTGGATTTAGATTTTTATGTGAATATGATTTTGCAGGAACTCCAAAAAATTTAGATACTATGAAAGTAGAAACTAAAAGAGAAATTAAAGAAATTCAAGGTGATTTATATAATAAATGTTGGGATTTGTTTAATGAATTATTTTCTTATAATGATAATAAAAAAGATAATAATCAAAAAGAAGAAAATGATTTAAATAAAAGTATTGAAGGAGAAAAAAAAAATAATCAAGAAAAAAAACCTTATGAAAAATTATTTGATATTGCTAATGATTATTTTAATAAAATTGATAATGATAAAGATAATCCTTCAAGTAGTTCTCAAAGTAAAAATATATTTTTTTATGAACAAAAAGAAAAATATGGTAATATTAAACAAAGAGGACAAAATATTATTATTCAAAGTCAACCAATTGATTATATTGATATTAAATATAATGATTTTAAAAATAATTTAACAGAATATCCAGAACAAAGTTATCAAGTAAATGAAATTTTATTTAGGAAAATAATATATTTTAGACATGAATTATTATCTTTAATTGCAGGAAAAGATAATAATTTTAATGAAACTACTTTTCATAATAGAAGAGATTCAAAAAATAAAAAAGATAATGTTGATAATAATAAATCAAATGATTTACAAAATCAAATAAAAGTAGAGAGATTATATAAAGAGAAGTATTTAAATATTTTTGTTAATTCCTTAGATTCATTTTATTTTAAAGTTTATGATTCAGAATCATTTAATAATTTATTACATTCAAATGGAATTAATATTGCTTCTTTAGGTTATATTGCAGATAAAGCAAAAACTCCTTTTATAAAAGAATTTTGTTTAAATGAAATGTTAGCAAGAACATGTAAAAAAATAATATTTCATATATTAGCAGAAGATAGAATGTATTCTTATTTATCACATATTGAAAAATTATCTACTATAAATTATCCTTCTTTTCCTTCTCAATATTTACCTTATAAATATCAAAAATTATATAATTTATATGAAATTAAAAGTGAAAGTAAAGTTGAAAATAAAACTGAATGGACTTATTTTAAATATTTAAAAGAAATTTATGTTAATATTGGTTCTGCTTCAAGTGATTTATATAAATTTTATTTTAATATTTGGGATCCAAGACAAAATTCTTCACAGAAAAATAATGATGAAAATGTAAGAAATGATATATTAAATATTAATAATGAAGATAAAAAAAATAAAATAAATGAAAATGATATTCATAATTTAAATAAAAAACAAAATAATATTATTCCAGATGATCATATACCAGGAGCAAAACAAAAAATAACTTTATTTTTAAATGTTTTATTTAATCATACAAAAGATAGAATAAGAGTAAAAGGAAAATTACTTAATCATAAACAATTATGGGATTTTATAACAGAAGAAATTAAAAATTATTATAAAATTGAAAGTAAAGAAATATTATTATTTTGTAAATTAAAATGTATGTCAATTCCTCCTTTTTTAAAAGCTTTTGAATATCATACTGGAATTAATTTATTTTGGGGAAATGTTAAAGAAGATATTGATAATAATATTAATAATATTAACAATTTTTATCCTCCTAATTCAAATTTAAATTATACAAATAGACATTTAATGAGCATTGTTTGGAAACCTGAATATATTATTGATATTTCTTCTAAGAAAAAAACTTTTTCTTTTACTCATTTTCTTTGTAATGAAAATAAAAGTGATGAATACATTTGTAATTATTCTCAATTTATTATAAATAGAAATTTGACATTTATTGAGAATTTTGATAAATATATGTTAATAAGATATTATTATGAAAAAATAACATTTAGTAATCATTTTAGTACTTGGTATATTGTTTTTTTTCAAGAATTAAAAAGAGAAGAATTATTAAATGAAAAAGAAACAAATTTAATTCAACAAGAAAAAAATTCAAAAAATGAATCAGAATCTCAAAAAGATGATAAAATAAATCAAACTACAGCATTAAGTAAAAAAAATGAATGTTTAGATTTATATAAATATATTTATAATGAAATAATAACATTAAGTGTTAATAATCCAAATTCTGAATTGGATTTAACAGGAATGATATATCAAAATACAGATAATTTAATGATAATTAAAAATGAAAATAGTATTAATGCAATATTACCGTGTTCATATCAAAAAAAAAAATTTAGTTTATTATCTTATATTATGATAAATATATCAAAAGAAATTCAAGAAATTTCAGAAAAATTATTTGCAAATAATTACATTGATAATAATAGTAATAATAATACAAATAATTTTCATAGTCCAAATTCAAATAATACTTTTAATTTTGAACAAAAAATTTCAACAACTTTAGAATTAAAAAATGAACCTTTTTATTATGAAACACAAGCAATAGAATTAATATCAAATTTTTATAATTTAACACATCCATATTTAAGTGATATTAAAGAATTAATAGGAAAAGAATTATTAAAAAAATGGAAAATGTCAAATACAAATAATCATGAATTAGAAAATTTAATAGAATCATATTTTAAACAATCAATAGATAATGGTATAAAATGTTTATCAAAAACAAATATTTACCTTGCAAATTTAGCATTAAATGCAGGAACATTTTATTCAATAAGAGAAGATTATATAAATGCAGTTAAAATATTTAAATGGGCATATATTCCTTTTAAACAAAATAGTCAAGATTTTCCAAAAGATTATTATATGTATTTAAAAAGATTTATTAAATATAATATTAAATTAGGAGATTATACAACTGCTTTATCATATGGTGATGAATTATTACAAGAACATTCAATGTTTCGTAGTGAAAAAGATCCTAAAGTTATTGATTATATAAATAAAAATTTACATTTAGAAAGAATAATTTATAATTTAGCATTAATTGCTTTAAAAATAAAAGATTATGATAAAGGATTAAAACATTGTCAAAATATTTTTATGGATAAAAGTAATTTTACTAGAATGAATTCTATAAATAATGATCCAAATAATCCTTTATTTATTAAAAGAAAAAAAACTGAATATATTAGTTGGATGAGAGGTAAAGAATATGATTATCCTTGTCGTGGATTAGAAAATGATAAAGATTATGATAAAAAATTAAAAGATGCAGAATATCATTTAAAATTAAAATTATATTTAAAAATGATAATTAGAAGTTTAAAAGATGATAATAAAAGTGCTTATTTAAGTGCTTTATTAAGAATTTTTGATTCAAATGAAGAAAAAAAAGAAATTAAAAGAATTGGAAATCCTGATTTAAATAGAGTTAAATTACAATTAGAAGGAAAAGGTGATCTTGGTGATTATTTTAGAGGAAAAGTACTTTTGAGTTTAAAAAATAAAAATAGAGATGATGATATTCAAATTGATAAAATTCAAAATAAAGAAAAAGAACAAAATTCTGATTATGAAAGTTTTCGTATTTTATATTGTTATTTTAAAAATGATAATGTATTTTATTCTTTTATTGATAAAAAAGATCCTAGATATATGGAACATGAAGATGATATTGATTTTGCTGATAGAAATAATATTGAAGAGGAAGAAGAATTAATGGAAGAATATGAAGAAACTGAAAAAGAATAATCATTTAATAATTACTATATTTGTTATGTATATTAATAATTTTATTAATTAATTTTTAAAATGTAAATAAAAATACTAGAAAATTATTTATTTAATAACTTCAATAAATATATATAATTATTCAAATAAGAATAAAATTATTTAATTCATGAGTCAAAAGAAAAATTTTAAAAAATCTGATAGTATTTGTTCAATTGATACAGTTAATACAAATTTATCTTTAGACACTTCAATTCTTAATTTATCAGATACTTTAACTAGAAAAAATAAAGTAACTATTGATCCAAAAATTGAAATAATTAATGTAAAAAAATTTAAAAAATTCAATTTAAGAAATAGCATTTCATCAAAAGATATTTTTAATAACATCCAAATTGAAAAAAAAAGAAGATTAAAAGAAAAAATGGAAAAAGAAGAAGAAGAAAGAAAAAAAGCAAATTGTGGGATATGTTCAATTTTTTAAATATAATCCAATATATATATATTTAATTTAATTATATATATATATTGTATTTAATGTTATTATTATATTTAATATAAATGAAAGTGAATCCAATAAAAAAGTGGTTGTAAAAAACAAATATTGTGAAGAAAATTGATTATTTTTTAAAATAATTTCTTTAAAATTTATTATCAAGGATTAAACAATTTTTAAAACTGTTTTAAATATAGATTTTTTAATTAATTATTTTTTTTTATTAATAATTTATTATGATAATCATTTTTTAAAAAATAATTAATTGTCGAATATTTTTAATTTATTTTCCATTAAATTTTCATTTAATTAATAATAAAGCAATCAGTTCAACAAAATATAAAAAGTCCAATGGATAAAACAATGAAACAAGAAAATATAAAATTAAGAGATGAAGAAAGAAAGCAATTAGAAGAAGAAAGTAAAAAATTTGATTTGAAATTAATGAAATATTTTGGTAATGAATTTTATGATAGAAAATTAGAAATTACTCCAAAGAGAAATTTATTAGAAAACTTTTTAATAAATGATTATTTTGAAAAATTAATTCCAAATTTTAAATTATATAAATATCTTCAAAATTTAGAAAAAGGAATAGATGAAAAAATATTTAAAACACGTTTAGATATTCAAGAACAATTAATAAAACCAAAAAATAAAATAAAAGTATTATTAAGAACTCAAATATTTGCTTTTATATTAAAAGATAAAAATGATAAAGAAAAATTTAATATGAGATTGCAAGGAAAAATAATAAATAATTTTCCAAAAAATAATGAAATTAAATATGAAGAGAAAAAATTCACTGATTTTTTTTCTAAATTATCAATAACATTTGAAAATAACATTTATCAAAAAATAATATGGGAAAATAACAATAATATTAATGATAAATTATATGATAATAATAATGAACAAAATATTGATAGTAAATTAAATAGTGGTTTTATGGTTCAAAGAGAATTATTTGAAGATATAAAAAATTTTAAAGTAGAAATTAAATTATATATAAATTATCCTACTCCTGAATTTTCATTATCACCTGAATTAAGTTATATTTTGGGAATAAAACAAGGAACAAGAACAAATATTTTATATCATATATGGCAATATATAAAATTAAATTCACTTCAAGATAATGAAAATCCATGTATTATAATAAATAATACACCACTTCAAAAAATATTTAAATGTATAAAAATGAATTTTGAATCATTAATAAGTAAATTAAATGTAAATTTAAAAAATCCTGAACCAATTATTATTGAGTTTAATATTAAAGATTTATCTTATGATTATAAAAAAAATGAAATTTTAAAGGATATTGTTATAGATATTGAAGATCCTTATTTTAATAATATTTTATCTTTTTTATCTAATTATGATGAAGAAAGTTTATTATTTCCAAAAAATCTTTTTCCTAATTCAGTGAGTCATAATGAAGTTGAAAAATATTTATCTCAAATAAATGATATTGATAAAAAAATGAATACTATGATTAATATTTTAAATAAACATAAATATAGATATGAATTTTATGAAGCTTATAGTAAAGATCCTATTAAATTTATTAATAATTTTATTATTCAACAAAATGAATTAATTAAAATTTTAGATGAAAATTCTTTAATTGAAAATAGAAATGATTATACTTCATCTCAATATTGTAAAGAATATGAAGAAGTGATTAGACAATATGTAGATAAATCATTAACAAAAAATCAAAATCTACAAAATAAGAATCAAAATTTAAATTATAATCAAATTAATATAAATAATAATTTTCATAATTAAAAAATTTAAAATATTTTTAAATTCTTTTAATTTATTTTATTTTATTTTTTTTAATTATTTTATAAAATGGATGAAAAAGGAAATGATAAAGAAGAATTTATAGAAAAAATAAATATTAGTTCAGAATTAAAGAATAATAATGAAAAAAAAGAAGAAGAAAATGAAATATCAAATTCAGATGATAATGAAAATAATTTTGATGAATATGATATAAAAAAAACTCCAGTGATGATATTATATATTAAAATAATGTATTGGATAATATTATTTTTTTTAATATTACTAGGAATATACTTTTTTTTAAAAAGCAGTAATCCAAAATTAAGAGAAGAAGAAAATAAATTTAAAAAAATATCACAACAATGGAATGCAACAAAATTTAATGATTTACAAGATTGGAAATTTTATTTAAAAAACAAAAACAATAACACAATTCAATTAGATAAAAGTTACATTAAATTTAATTACTTATCTCTTCCTCAAAATTTTTATTACAAACCATTTGAATTTATGAAAAATAACACAGTTTCATTATTAAAATCAATAAATTTAGACAAATCATTATATGAAAGTTCATATGGAGGATATAATTTAACAACAAAACTTTTTTTACTAATAGATAATACATTTTCAATAAAAACAATAAAATTAGATAAAATTGCTTTTTTTGTTAAAAAAATAATCCCATCTCACAATAATATAGAATGTAAAAAAAATAAAGGAGCTTGGTCATATGAAAGTGATGTATGTTATCAATATTACATATTAAGAACATTATGTTTAATTTTAGATCAAAGTACTAGAGAATTATATTTTGATTATAAACATTTTAAATGTAATGGATTTGATAATTGGTATGAAAGTTATACAATTTTTCCTTGGAATATTCCTGGTTTTGAACCAAGTTTTTCTGATATTCAAGAAAGTGGAAAAAAAATTTCTATATATATTAGTACAAATTATGATCCTTTTGTTTATGCTAATTATAATAATTATAAAAGTGATAAAATGTATAATGCTTATTTAAGAAGGGGAATGTGGTCTATTGGATTAGCTATTTTATTAATTGTTATTCCTTTGCTTTTAATTGTTAGAGATCATTTTGAAAGTCAGAAACCAATGACGCCACAGAGAACTAAAACTTTTGTTACTAGTTTTAAAACTAATCCACTTAGATTGTAGAAAAAATATATTTTGATAAAAGGAAAAAAATTCATTTTTTATTTTTGATTTTTGAATATGAAAAAATACTAATTCATAATAATAATAATATTATTTTTTAAATGGTTTCACTTTTATATGTAAATAAAATTTAAATATTTATTTAATTTAAAAAATAAAAAAAAGTAAAAAACCAAAACCTAATTAATAAAATATAAAATTATTATAATAACAAATTAAAATAAACAACTTGAAAAAAAAAGTAAAATAAAAAAAAATATTTAATTACCAAAAATAAATAAAATATTAAAAAATGTCAAAAATTGAAACTGAAAATACACCATCAAATGAAATGCAAAAACAATTAAAAGAAGATGAAAAAGAAGAAATCTTTGCAGAAAATCATTCAGAATCAAAAGTAGTAGAAAGTAAAAAATTACAAGAAGAAATAGATGAATCAACATATTCAAATATCGAATTTGATAAACACGTTCTTTTTTTTCCAAGTCTTCCAAACGAAGTAGCATTTGACACAGTAGTAATAAAAAATACAGGAAAAACATGCGTTTATTTCAAATGGCAAAAAAATACAAAACCATTTGAATTACAAGATAAAAAAAGTGATGGAATTGATAGATTTTTTTGTCATTATTCAGATAGTAAAATTTTTCCTGATGAAGAAAAAACTTTTACTTTTTCTTTTTTTTCTGAAAAAAATGGTTTATTTTCTGAAGATTGGATTCTTGCTACAACTCCGCCATTAAAAAATTGTGATTTGAATTTGAAATTAAATGGTAAAGTTCATTTATATATTGATAAGTATTCAGAAGGAATAAAAGAATTAGAAAAAAATATTGAAAAACAAAGTGTTATTACTTCAATTAATGAATTTGTTTTAGATACTATTGAAACTGTTAAACCTGAAGATCCTCCTTTACCTGATATGACTAATGAGAAAATATTTAAATTTTATTTTGAATTTTTTAATAAAGAATATAATATTGTTTTTTCTAAAAGAGCAATGAAAGATTTTACTGATTTAAATAATAGGATTTTAAAAGAAAATTTAGGAGAAGAAGGTTTTGAAAATGCTGATGTAAAGACTAAATTTTGGAATGGTTCACTTGATGAATTAAAAGAAAAAATTGATAAAATTGAAAATGAAGAAAGTAAATTAAATTATACTAATTTATTTAATTGTATTCTTCATAATTCTAGAAAAATTAATCCTGAAGATAGTAAAGTATATGATTTTGTTAAAAATATATTTTTAGAAGAATTAGAAAATTTCAATGAAACTTCAAATGAAATAAGAGAAGAAATGCAAATGCCACCATATACTTTTGATTTATTAACAAGACAAGAATTAAATGAAGCTGATTTACAAAAATATGAAGCTGAACTTAAAAAAAAAAATGATGCTTATTCTAAAAAAGCAAAAAAAAAAGCAAAAAATGCAGAAGAAGAACAAAATGAAATTAATGAATATCATCAAAAATTAAGTGATAAAGTTAGAGATAATATATTAGAAAAAATTAATGGAATTTCAAATGCAAATAATGAAAATTCATTAAAAGAAAGTGTCTTAACAAGCAATACTTTTAATGAAGATTATATTGATAGATTATTAAGAGTTAAAACATTAAAAAATATAAAAAATGAAGGTGGAATTGATAATAAATTTATTGTATGTAGAATTGATATAGAAACTTATAAAAGAAATTATTCTGATCAACTTGATGAAGATGGTAATGTTATAGGTAAAAAATTTAAAAATGTAGATTTCTTAGATACTAAAGATACAATGTTTGATTCATTAAATTATTTATTAAATAATGGAGCAAAAGCAGTTTTATTATTAGTTGATTTTGGACCAAAAATTGGAAATGAAATGCAAGAATTTACTACAAATGATTTAGTTAATTATATTGAAATTGCTACTGAACATCCTACTTATTTTTGTAAAAATTTAGAAGAATTAAATGATTATAATACTAAAATTGAAGAAGAAGAATTAAAAGATAATTGTTGTATTATTATGGAAAATATTAATTTTTTCCAAGAAGAATGTGGATTTGAAAAATATCAAGAAGATATTATTAATCCTAATGGTGAACAAGAAAATTTATGTTTATATCATAAAAATAAATTTTTAGATCAATTAACTGGAAAAGCTACTATTTTCATTAATGATTCTATTTATTCTTTTGATAAATTAACTCCTACAATAATTGATGTTAAAGTTCCTTTAAAAGTTCTTGGATTAAAAATAGAAGAACAATTAAGAAAAATAATAGATTTCTTCTCTATTGAAAATAAAGAATATATGTTAATCATGGGTGACAATGAGAATTTTAGAATAAATGGAAGATCATTTTCAAGTAAAAATGAAGAAAATGAAGAAGGAGATGTTGATAATACTAATAAAAATAATAATAATAATAATGATATGGTAGGAGAAACTTATAAATTAGATGATTTTGATAATGAAACTTTAATAACAAATTTATTAATATTAAATGCTGTTATGGAAAGATTTAAAAAAGTTTTTATTTTCGGTAAATTAGCAGTTCATTTTATTCAATTTATTCGTAATGATTATACAATATTTGATGAAAAATATCATGTTCCAGAAAATTTATTAAAATTAATGAAGTATATATTAGTAAGAGCACATTTATTAAATATAGAAATAATATTACCAGAAGATTTCAAAATTTTAGATAAAGAAGAATATCAAAGACACTTAGAACCAATGTATGATGCAGATGGAGATTTATTAGATTATACAAAGGAAATAAAACAATTAATAAAAAGAGAAAGAGTTCAAAGAAAATTAGAAAAAACATATACTGATGAAGATGAATTAAATGAAAATGCAGATTATATAAGAATTAAATTAGAAGATGAACAAATTGAACAATTAATTTATTATAAGGAAAAAACTGTTACTTTAGATAGATTACCTTATGCTTTTGATTTTATTAGAGAATTCGATGAAGCACAAGGAATTACAAATCCTAAGAAAATATTTAAAACTCCTATGGAAATTTATTCTTTCAAAGAAAATTTATATGATAAAGAAATTGTTTATCCTGAAGAAATAATTAATGCTTGTGAATTTTACAAGAAAAAAGAAGAAGAAAGATTAGAAAGATTAAAATTAGAAGAGGAAGAAAAAAAAAAGAAAGAAGAAGAAGAAGAAAATAAAGAAGAAGAGAAAAAAGAAGAAGAGAAAAAAGAAGAAGGAGAGAAAAAAGAAGGAGAGGAAGAAGGAGAGAAAAAAGAAGGAGAAGAAGAAGGAGAGAAAAAAGAAGGAGAGGAAGAAGGAGAGAAAAAAGAAGGAGAGGAAGAAGGAGAGAAAAAAGAAGGAGAGGAAGAAGAAAAAAAAGAAGAAACAGAAAAGCCAAAAAAAATATATGATCCTCGATTATATGATAAAGAAAAATATGAATTAGTAGATTTTGGAGAAAAATCATATCAAAAATTAACAGATTCAATTTCTCAAATGAATGGTGTAATGTGGTTAGGAACATTAAGTCCATCAAAAATAGAAAATTTATATGAAAATTATATAAAAATTTTAGATAGTATAAATACAAGGAAAAAATTATTAAAAGAAAAATTTGATATTGATCAAGCAACACAAGAAAAAAAATTAAATGAAACAGAATTAAAAGCAAGAAAGCAATTATTAAATATATTTTTAAAAGGAAAAAAAGTCTATGAAACAATAAAAGATAATTTTAGATATGTTACTTCAGGAGCTGCTCAAAACCAATTAGAAGATTTAGGTGATGATGATGAAGGTCCTCAAGAAGATGATGAACAATTTAATCATGATATGCATGTGTTAATTGATTATTATATTAATGATGATTTTGAATTAATTAATACTATTTTGAAAGGAAAAAATATTCCTGGATTCTATGGGGTTAATGTTGAAAAACCTATTGTTAAAGAAGAAGAATTTGATCCTAAATGTCTTGAAGATATTACTAATTAGAATAATTGATTTATTTCTTTTTAAAAATTAAATTTTTTTTTAAATATTTTTTTTTACTTTCTTTTTTTTACTTTTTTTTAAATAAAAAATATAATTTTTTGTTTAAAGAGTTATATTTTTTTTGAATTAAAATTTTTAATATCTATGAATTCATTTCAACTAATTAAATTAATACATGTTTTTAATTTATTTATTAATCACCATATGACCAAAATTCTTGCCCTTTCTTTGATTTATGACTTTTCTTTTTCTTATATCCTCCTTGTGCAATCAGTGCTTTATTTGCAAAATATAGATATCCTATAAAGTTAATAAGATAATATTTACCAATTAATAGAATTAATAAACATAAAAATGAGAAAATTATTATATTTCCCGTAGAAAAAAGTCCTTCATCTTTAATATCTGAATATACTTCACTCATTTTAATAATCAATAATATTAAAAATAAAATAATTGTAATAAACAATAATAAATAAATACATTAAAGCTTTAATTTAATTTCAGGGATTAATACTAAATTAAATATATTGTAAAAATAATTTTAAAATTTATAAATATATTATATTTGTGTGTCAAAAAAAAGAAAACATTTTTTTTAAAATTTTAACAAGATTTAAAAAAATAAATTATATAAAAATGTGTAATCAAAAAAACAATGAAAAACACGTATTACTCATCAGTAGACAAAATTAACGCAACACCTGCAAGAATCCATTGAATAGGATCACTTTCTTCACTTTCCATTCTAAGATATGCAGTGAAAATATAAGTAGGACCTCTTTGTGTAGTATAATAAACTGGGCATTCATAATAACCTAGAGTATTTTTATTTTTTAATTCAACAGCGAAAACATGCATAACAGGGATTTTAGGATCTAATTCCTTATTAATCATTTCAGTAAGGAATCCAGGAGCATCTGGATTAGAATCTTCCCATTTAGCACCTTGTAAGAACATTCCACTTAAATAAACACCTCCATCTGCAGGATAATCTTTTACCATATCTTCTGTCATATTTGTTACTTCAGTCATTGTATCTAAATCATCTAAAGGTAATATTTTTGCTCTTGCTGTAAATTGTTTAACTGCTGTTATAAATGACATTGGATTACATAATAATGTAATATTCACACATTTTGGTGCTTTTAATTCCTTTGTCCATTCATCCATTTGATCATGTCTCTTTAATAAATCATCAAACCAGAATGATAATGGTTTCTTTGATGGATATCCAGCTGCATCACTCCATGATTGTGGTGTTTTATTATATTGTAATGATTGTTGTAAAGCTTCCATTGC
>JAEEGK010010240.1_pt1 | contig 21658 bp, 14 predicted proteins | sample 8958771 | NCBI WGS metagenome assembly JAEEGK01 (sample SAMN16246547, study PRJNA631951) | gut metagenome | biome: gut microbiome; feature: rumen; material: SC-attached | host: Bos | place: Iran: Karaj | collected 2018-10 | reverse complement strand
AGAAGAACTCCCTTTAGTGATGTTTCTGCACGGCAAAAGCCTGAGTGGTGACTCGTTGGAAATGGTACTTCGCTATGGCTCCATCCATGCTTTGATGAAGGGGCGCGCCATCAATGCCATCGTGGTCGCACCACAAGCGCAGCAAGCATGGGAGCCGCAAAGGGTAATGAAATTATACGATTGGCTTGATGACCATTACAAGGTGGATACGAACCGCTTTTATGTGCTCGGCATGAGCATGGGCGGTTACGGCGCTTTGGATGTCGCGAATCAGTATCCCGACCGTGTTGCGGCAGCTATGGCGATGTGCGGCGGGGCATCAGGCAAAGAGCTGTGCAGTCTTTCCACCTTGCCGCTTTGGATTATCCATGGTACCGCCGATAATGCTGTGCCCGTGAGCTGTTCCGACCGCGTGGTCGACTCCATCCGCTCATGTGGCGACACCACCCGATTGCTCTATGACCGTCTTGAAGGGGTGAACCATTCCCGATTGGCTCGTGTTTTTTATCTCAAGCAGACTTACGACTGGCTTTTTTCCCATTCTTTGAAGCAAAAAGGAAGACCCGTCAACAGATCCTACTCCATGTCGAATGACTTGCTGGAAGTTGCCCTCGATGACATGGATGAGAAGTTTACCGTGAATATCGTTGAGGCGGTTTATCCTAGGCTCAGGGAGAAAAAGAAGTACTATGTGGTGAAGAAAGGCGATACCTTGGCCTCCATTGCGGTGGAGAACTATACCACGGTCTTCATCTTGTGCAAGCTCAATAAATTCAAGAAAAACACAAAATTGTGGAAAGGCCGAAAGGTTAGGGTTAAATAAGACTAGTTGATCATCCAAGCCACACCGCAGCCCACGGCGTAATATTTGCCAAGATTTTGAAGGTCGAAATCACCTTCGATATCCAATTGTACACGGCGTGACACTAGCCAAGTGAGGCCGATTTCGCTCATGTACTTGTCTCCTTCCACGGAATTCAAATAGTTATAGGATTCGATAAAAGCGCCCAATTGGTCATTGAAGCTGAAATTAAGGCTCAAGCCAAGAAAAGTTGTGGGTTTGGCGGACTCGCCGTCCCATTCTTCACCTACATTATAGCATATTCCAAACCACTCAGTCACGGGTTTCTCGAAGATCAGGTACATTGATGGGGCCAAGTGGGAGGGAAGCAAGTCTTTTGATCCTACATGAGGGGATTTCACTTCGGCCAACAGCCCGACGGAAGGCAGGATGCCTGAACCTTCAAAAACCTTCAGCTTTGTCCCTATGGTGAGTGGACTAAAACCGAATGTAGGTTCCTTGGCATCACCGTCATTGTACATCATGAAATCGGTGCCAACGCGCAGCTCCATGTTTTCGAAGAGACCGAAACGCAAGATGCTGCTGCTGAGTGTCAGTGTGCTGGCTCCTTCGGGTGTTTTTTCGAAGCCGAAGCCATGGTCCCAAATGAGTTTTTGGTGTGGTGTCACATCAGTACCCCAAGTATAGCCTGGACGGTCGGGGACAACCGTTGGGAGTTCTTCTTGGGCATAACATAATGTGAGGGGAAAAAGAAATAAAAATAAAATGAGTGCTTTTTTCATAATGCTTTTGCCATTTCGAGATTCCTCTTCATATAATTGACAGCGTCTACGGAGTTCATCGGCGATTTCCTTAATTCGGTGATTTTCCGCATCTTTCTCTCCACTGCTTCTTTGTGAAATTGATTCAGATAGGTCATATTTCATCTTTTTTCTGCAAAAATACAAAATTTACCATTTAGATAACATTATGATGAAAAAAAGAGAGCTCTATTTCAAAGCTGTTCCAGAATAATTCTGTATTTTTGTCAAATTGAAAATACAAATGTAGTCTTGTTTTAATTAATCTTTAAATCATTGGATCTTAAATCTTTAAATCGAAATAATTATGAGAAGTAAAATCGTAGCTGGAAACTGGAAAATGAACCTCACATTTGATGAGGCACAAACCTTGGTCGATGACATCCTTGACCGCCTTGACGAAATGGATGACTTGAACTGCGAAGTCATCATCTGCCCGCCATTCCCTTATCTTGAACTGCTGACCGACTTTGAGTTCGACGAACAACGTTTCAATGTGGGCGCACAGAATTGTAGTGCCTACGACAAAGGTGCCTACACAGGCGAGGTTTCGGCCAAGATGCTGAAATCCATCGATGTGGACTACTGCATTGTGGGTCACAGCGAGAGAAGGAAATACTTTGGTGAGACCAACGAAATCCTTGCTGAGAAGATTAACCGTCTGATTGAGAATAATATGTCGCCCATTTATTGCGTGGGTGAGGTGCTGGAAGAGCGTGAGGCAGGCCGTCATTTCGAGGTTGTCAAAGAACAACTGGAGAAAGGTCTGTTCCACTTGGACGGTGATGCCATCTACGATGCCATTATTGCCTACGAACCCGTTTGGGCTATTGGAACGGGCAAGACTGCCACGCCCGAGCAGGCCCAGGAGATGCATGCCTACATCCGTTCGTTGATTAAGGAACACTATGATGAAGCCACGGCTGACGACATTCGCATCCTCTACGGTGGCAGCTGCAATGCCAAGAATGCGACCGAGTTGTTCTCACAACCCGATGTCGACGGCGGCCTCATCGGCGGCGCTTCATTGAAGGCTGAAGACTTTGTCTCTATCTGCGACCAAGCCTCACATATCGGCGAAGAATGAAGACGTTTGAATACACCTTTACAGCACCTGGCTCTGACATTCAGCATGACATGCTGGTGACCATGTTGGCCGAAATAGGCTTCGACTCGTTTATGGATGAGGATCGATGCCTAAAAGCCTATTGCTCGGAAGATTGCCGTGATGATTCGGCCGTGGAAAACCTCTTGATGGAGCCATCCTTCACAGACATCCGTCTGTTGAACGTGGAGGAAATGCCCGACAAGGACTGGAACGAACTGTGGGAGGCTTCCTATCAGCCCGTGGTGGTCAACGAGCGTTGCCGCGTGAGGGCGCCTTTCCATGACCCTGACCCGAGTTTTGAGTTCGACCTGGTCATCGAGCCCAAGATGTCGTTTGGCACGGCCAACCACGAGACGACCGCCCAAATCATCCAGTTGATGCTGGAAACCGATTTCAAAGGGAAAGAAGTGCTCGACATGGGTAGCGGTACGGCCGTTTTGGCCATCCTAGCCAAGAAACTTGGCGCAATTCGCACCGTTGCCATCGACAACGATGAATGGGCTTATCGAAACGCCTTCACCAACTGTGAGTTGAATGGCATCTCTGACATCGAAATCGTGCTTGGTGATGCTTTGGCTATACAAGGACAATACGATGTGGTGTTGGCCAACATCAACCGCAACATTTTGTTACGCGACATGCATTATTATGTGGAGGCCATGCGCCCCAATTCCCATATCTTCTTCAGCGGTTTCTACACTGAGGATTTGGACAGCATCCGAACTGAGGCCGAACGCCTCGGTTTGCATTATTGCCGTCACCTGAGCCGCAACAACTGGGTGGCTGCTGAGTTTGTGAAATAATTGTTTTTCAATGAATTGAAAGGAATGAAGAAAGGAATCCTTTTTGCCGTTTGTATACTTTTCGTTAGTGTCGCCTCATCGTTTGCCCAGGCGTTTTTCCCAACCGAAAAGAATGCTTTCTATGACCAACTTTCTACCTATTTGAACTCTTCTTCCTCGAAACAGGACCGCGAAGAGTCGGCTGTCATCATGCAGGCTTTTCGTGGTGTTTGGGACAGCTATTACGATGATCAGGAGGCCAATATGGTCATGCGCCTGTGTGAACTTCTGCATGCCCGAACAGGAGGTAAGGCCTATGCCAACATTTTCAATTACATAGAGGTCGTGCAACAGATTCCTACCGCTGGACTGACGCACAAGGATGTGAACAATTGGCTCTGCTTTACTGACGCCAAGACACAAAAGTCGTTGAACGGTGTGGACAAATATCTTGCTTCGTGCCGTGACCTCTTTGTCGACAAGGTCCTGTCGGCCAAGGGCAATTCGAAATGGACACTTCGTGATGCCCTCTGGGGATTTCCTTCAAAAGAACGTTTCGAACTGACTGTCGATGGCACCTTGGCCTTGGTGTCGCAAAAGGATGAGTCGCTGCTGAAAAACACCAAAGGTGTGTATTACTTGGAGGGCAACCGTTGGGAAGGGACTGGAGGCAGCGCCGACTGGTCGCGCTTCAACATTCCTGTCGAAAAGGTCTACGTCACCTTGCCCGACTTTTACGAACTTGACCTCAGCCGATCGGAATATGCCATCGACTCGGCCATTTTCCATGAACGCACGCATTTCCATCAAGACATCCTCTGTTGCTATGAAGACAAGGTCTTCGTGAATACGCCCAACGAAAAGACGATGTTTCCGCGAGTGAAATCGTATCGTTCCGATTATGCCATCTCCAACTTGATGCAAAACATTGACTTTGAAGGTGGCATCGGCATGATGGGAAATCAAGTTGATGTGTTTGGAGGCGTGAGCAAGAAGGCGGTCTTCCATTTCCGCCAAGGTGGTAGGGAAGTGGTGAGGGTGCAAGCGCCACGCTTCCTGATGTCGATGGATGAGCTTCTGGTGTCGGACAACGTCGCCATGCGTGTTTATCTTATGGACACGGTGGGCACTGAAATGGATTCCCTTTATCACAATGGCATAGGTTTCCGTTACGACAACAAGACCCGCAAGATGATGGCTTTCCGCTCCGAAAAGGATTTCGGCGACGGACCTTTCCATGATTATTACCATGGTGTTGACATTTTCCTTGAGGCCATGTATTGGGACATCGACGGCAACCAAGTGGATTTCCGGAGGATGGAAGGCGTCAACCCGGTGAGCGAGGGTGACGTGGTGTCGGTGAACTACTTCCGACACGATGATTTCAAACGTCTGCAAGGTCTCGACAGCTCACATCCCATGATACGTATCGAGAAGTTCCTGCAAGGCTTCGACAATGTAGACCGACAAGTGAAGTTTGCCGTGGGCGACTTGGCTTCTTATTTGGGCTATCCCATTGAGCAGGTTATTTCGCTCATGCTCAAGTTGCGAGCCGAAGGCTATGTGGAGTATGATACCGAAACGAAATGGGCAACAGCCTTGCCGCGCTTCTTCGATGTGGTGGACTCCTATCGTGAGACCATTGACTATGACGTTATCAAGTTGCACACCCTTACCACAAACCGTCAGCCCAACCTCCGCCTCGACTTGACCACCAACGACTTGCTGGTTTATGGCATCACGAGCCAGATTGATGGTTTTGAGGGCTCGGCCATATCGTTAAGTGACCGCAAACACGTGGTCATTGTTCCCGACTTGGGACGCATTACCTTCACGAAAAACCAGAATTTCAAGTTCTCAGGAGGCATCTTGGCGGGAATGTTTGAGCTTTTCACCAAAGACAGTGAGTTCAATTACGAAGACTTCTCCATCAAAATGGAAAAGATTGACTCCTTGCGTTTCTATGCGCGTTACAACAACCATGTCGTCCCCGTTGACGGCACTTTGGAAAAGCTGAAGGGTCGTTTGGATATCGACCATGGCGACAACAAGTCGAGCCGTTATGAGACACCTTCTTATCCTATCTTCCACAGCGAAGCTGAAGGCTTCAAGTTCTACAGGAAAATCAACGGTGGCGTGTTCCATCCTGGGAGCGTCGACTCGGTGATGACTGCCGAGGATCTCGATGGCAAATTCTATTACAGTGTATATCCTTTTGTCGTTGACAGTTTGAACGACCTCTCGATGAAAAAGGTGCGTTTTGATGGCGAACTGGTGTCGGGAGGCATCATGCCCAATATCGAGCAGCCGCTTGTGGTCATGGAAGACTTTTCCCTAGGCTTTGTGCACCAAATCGGGGAGGATGAAACGGCATCATATCCTTTGTACGGCGACTTGGGCCGATTCCACAACAAGGTCTTCCTCTCGGGAAGCGGTTTCTTCGGCGAGGGCAAACTTGACTACCAGACTGCTGCGTTCAATTCCGACCAGTTCATGTTTTATTTGGACTCAGTCACTGCCATCACCAACCAATTCAAGATGGTGCCACGTGAGGACGGCACCGGATTCCCCATGGCATCGGCGGATGCGCTTCGGCTTAAATGGGACGTTCGCATTCCGGAATTGACCACTGAGACCTTTGACAAACCCATCTGCATGTATGGAGACACCTATTTTTCGGGTAAGACGGTACTCTCGCCTGACGGCTATTCGGCTGACGGTAAGATGCGCTTTGGCCTAACGGAATTCGACTCTGACCATTTTGCCTTGGATTCCAGAACCTTCGTGGCAGATTCGGCCCAATTCCTGCTGTATTCTGCTGACACAACGAACATCGCTTTTGCAGCAACCAACTATCGAGCCAATGTTGACTTCGATGCACAAAAGGTGAAATACGACTATCTCGATCAGACCAGTAACCTCGACTTCCCGATGAACCAATACATCTGTTCCTTGAAAGAAGCCGAATGGGATATGGCCTCCAATAGTTTGCATTTGTATAATCCAGTGGAATCGTTTGGCGATTATGCCAATGCGACCACGCATGAGGAACTGCTGGCTATTCACAACAACGCGGCAAAGTTCATCTCGCTCGTTCCTGAACAAGATTCCTTGCAGTTCTATAGCATGAGCGCGGAATACGACATGAGCAACTATGTCATCCATGCCCACGATGTGAAAATCATTCGTGTGGCTGATGCAGCCGTGTTCCCCTATATGCACGACGTGGACATCAATGCCGAGTCGAAGTTGGAGCCTGTGAATGGTGACTTGCTGGCCGACACCTTGAACCGTTTCCACCTTTATAAGGATGCCGTGGTGAATATCCACAGCCGCAACTATTATGATGCGCAAGGCACTTGGGACTATACCAATTCCGATGGCATCAATACCCCGATTCGGATGGATACCATTGTCCCTGTTGACGGCATCACACATGGTTATGCCTATATTGCAGATGAGGCTGGCTTTAAGCTGAGCACGCAATTCGGTTTCCAAGGCCGACTGACATTGGATGCCACGGAGCAGTTAGGCTATTTCGACGGTAAGTTTGCCATGCTGGCCTTTGAAGAGCCTGCGGTCATTGAGCCTGTCGAAACGCCGACAGATTCTACGAGTGTGGAAGTGGATGTAGTTCTTGATGAAACAAACGAGATAACGGATGAATCGGGCCCTTCGACAGGCTCAGGGACCCTTGTTGAGACGGCACAAGACACCATAGTTTCTCTCAACAATTGGTTTGTTTCGGCAACCCATATCAATCCATTGTCGATTCGCATTCCCATCGATATGGATCGCATTCGTGAAGAGGATGCAAGGATGACTAACGGCCTCTATTATGAGTTGGCCATCGATGGTGGTTATTTCGGCTCCTTCCTTACCCCCAAAGAGGGTAGGAAAGACCTTGACGATACTGAGCCTATGAACGGCATCCTATGGTTTGATGCCGACAGCCTGCATTTTGTGGTGACCGACACTGCAAAATATGACACTCGTCTTGTGCTTGACAAACGTGGTGTCATCAACGGACAAGGTACTACCGACTTGGGCTTCGACACGCCTTTGGCCAAGTTTGCCTTCCATGGCGACTACACCCAATATCCCAACGACAGCCTCACTTTGCAAGGACTGAATGTGTTCCATGCTCCCGTCTTTGACGACCAAGCCATGGAATCCATGGCGGAAGTCTTTGCCAACGTTGCAGGTGAGTCCATCGACCTGACACAGACGAACTTTGTTCCTTATTATCGTTCCGAAAACTCGGAGGAAAAGACCGAAGAAATGCGTATGAACATCGAATTGGCAGGAGGCTATCCGCAGATTGAGTCTTCTTCTGATTTCTACTGCAATACGATTGTGATTCCTGACTTGAAAATGGTGTGGAACGACCAGCTGCATGCCTTCGTGTCGGTAGGGAAGATTGGTTTGGGCAACTTCGGTAGCCATGTCGTCAACAAGTATGTGGATGGATGTGTTGTGTTCGACCGTCGTTTGGGCAACATCACCTATTATTTCCAAGACGACATGTTCCAAACCTACATCAACTACAACTCTGGCGACGGACAGTTTCAAGTACACTGCACTTTCTCCGACATCAACCAGAGGTTGGCAGAGACGAAGGAAAAGAACCGCACTCGCACCAAAGACGAGCAAAAATTCCAATACGTTGCGGTGCCCTACGAGTCGATGCTTGATTTCCTGAACCGCTTGAAATATGCAGGACTGAGCATTGGAAGTTTCTAAAAATTGTGTTTTTTTTCGATAATTTGTCCTCCATATTCCATTTATTTGTATTTTTACAACTTCAAATTTGAATGAATAATAATCACATAACGCAATGAAATTCATAGTATCAAGCCTCAAACTATTGAAGAGCCTGCAAGCCTTGAGCGGTGTCATTGGCTCAAAGAACACCTTGCCCATCTTGGACGACTTCCTGTTCCATTTGGACGAGAACCAACTGAAAATCACTTCTTCTGACCTCGATGTGACCATGACGGTCTGTCTTGTACCCGATATGGTGGAAGGCACGGGTGAAGTGACGATTCCCGCCCGTCTGCTGTTGGAAATCATGAAGAACTTCCCCGATGTGCCGATTACGGTTTCGGTCGACAACAACACCTTGGCTGTCGAACTGATTGCCGGTGAAGGCCGTTACAAACTGGCAGGTCACAAGAGCGACGAGTTCCCGCAACTGCCCGCTATGGCCGATACTTCGGTCTGGGAGATTCCCGCTGATGTTTTGGCTAAAGGCTTCGAGAAGACTGTCTTTGCCACAGGTATGGACGAGATTCGTCCCATCATGTCGGGTGTGCTGATGGAAATGACCGACAGCTTCTTGACCTTCGTCGCCACCGATGCCCACAAGCTGGTGCGTTACAGAAGGATGGATGTGAAATCGGATGTGGTGGCTTCTTTCATCATGCCCAAGAAACCCATCAACCAACTGAAGAGCATTTTGACAACGCTCGCTGACGAACCAGTGCGCATCGAGTTCAACAAGACCAATGCTTCATTTGTGTTTGGCGACTACATGCTGATTTGCCGTCTCATCGAAGGCCGCTATCCCAACTACGATGCCGTCATCCCGAAGCAGAACCCCAACCACCTGACCATCGACCGTCAGACCTTCCTCTCGGCCATCCGTCGTGTGGCTGTGTTCTCCAGCAAAGCCACGCACCAAGTGCGTTTCCGCATTGCAGGACAAGAACTCACACTGACCGCCGAGGATATCGACTTCTACAACGAAGCCAAGGAACGCCTGACCTGTAGTTACGAAGGCGACGATATGGAAATCGGGTTCAACTCACGCTTCCTGCAAGAGATGTTGAGCAACTTCGATTCAGAGACGATTAAGATTGACATGTCGGCTCCCAACCGTGCCGGCATCATCACTCCCGTCGACAACGAGAACGAAGCCGAAGACCTGCTCATGCTGCTCATGCCGGTCATGCTGAACTAAGCGATAGATAGAGGCTATTATGAAAAAAACCAGCGGAAATCTCCGCTGGTTTTTCTTTTTGGGGATGGTAACACCAATTACTTCGTTGGCGTCAGCCTTACCATGAGCACGCCGTGGGAGGGAATGCTTGAAACCACATTCTTTGCCGTCGACTTGGCGATGGTCTTGTGATTCCAAAGGTCGTACACACTGTAGTTGTTACTCGTCTTGTTCAGTTCGGGAATGTCACTCCAACTGAAGTTGAGGTTCCATGCATTTTCGCCACGATTGAAGAAACATACAGCCCATTCCTCATTGACTAGTTGCTTCACCCAAATCTGGTGGTCGCCCATGGCGACGGATAGATGGGCTTGTATGCCGAGCGGATCCTGGTCGATGGCGATAACATCTTTGTTGGTGAGGATGCGTTTGGTGTCTTCGCTCATATTGTTAAGATCGTTGCCAGCCATCAACGGGGCAGAAAACATGCACCACATTGAGAAGTGGCTTTGGTCTTCGATAGCGTTCATGCCACCGTTACCAACTTCCAGCATATCGGGGTCGTTCCAATGGCCTGGACCATTGTACGGATAAAGGTCCTGCATCAAATCAATGATGTGTACCATGCCATGGCCACCCCAATCGGCACGACCATCCCATGAGTTGATGATGTCGCCTGTGGCTCTCCAGAGGTGACCGATGCCTTTGGCCCATTCCCAGGGTTTCGTGCTGCCCCATTCGCAGATGCTGAAGACAATGGGACGACCAGCCTCCTTCAAGGCTTCGCGCATGATGGTGTAGGCGGTCTTGGAGTTAGTCTCGCGGTTGTTGCAGAAATCGTACTTCAGGTAATCAACTCCGTTTCGAGCATAGTAGAGCGCATCTTGATATTCGTGACCCATGCTGCCTGGTCTCCCGGCGCAGGTATGAGTACCGACGCAGGAATAGATGCCGAATTTGAGGCCTTTGGAGTGGATGTAGTCGGCCACATATTTCATGCCGTGAGGAAACCGTTTGGGGTCGCAGACGATGTTGCCATCGGCATCACGGTCCACTTGCCAACAGTCGTCGACAACGATATACTCATAACCGGCGTCTTTCATGCCTGAAGCCACCATGGCATCAGCGGCTTCCATCAGCAGTTGCTCACTGACATTGCAACCGAATTTGTTCCAACTGTTCCATCCCATGGGCGGGGTGGGGCATAAGGCTTCGAATTCCTCTTGAGTGAGAGGTTGAGGCTTGGGCTTTTGTGCCATGGCTGAAAACGCCAAGAGCAGCATAGCGATAAAGGTAATGGTTTGTTTCATGATGATGCGTGTTTAATGATGCCACAAAGGTATAAAATAATATGTGCTTTGACGAATCTGTCGAAAAAAAAGTAGGACTGATGTCACATCAGTCCTACAAATGGGATCATATTTTTTTGTCGTCATTTCACCTCAACAGTCGTGTTTCCCACGATGGTGACCGGTATACTCATGCCTTGCTCGTTGAGAGTCATGGAGATGTTGGAATTCGTGGTGCTGTTTGTCGTCAAACCTGTATTTGGGTTGATGCTTGCCGTGCCATTATAGGTGCCAGTGACCTCGGTGGATTCAATGTTTCCGGTGAAACTCACGTCGACGCTTTTTCTGGAGAGGTTGGTGACGGTGTATTCCATGTTCACTTTGAATTCCGTTCCGTTGACGTTTTGGGTCTTGGTGCTATTCCATTTGCTGCCTTTAGAAAGAATCATGTCAGGAAGCTCGATAATGATGTTGGAAAGTTGGTTCATGCCAAGGTCGATGGTGTCGCCAACAAGGTGACCTAAAGCATCGTATGTAACGGTGACGGGTTTTTTCAAACTTTGTTCAAATTCCTTTGTCTGGCCAGCAATCATAGGACTGGTCTTTTCAGGATGTTCGGAGTCATACTCAAGTTTCATACCCATTTGTGAGATGGTCATCTTGATGGCTTCTACCTGTGTCTCAATATCGCTTTGGGTATCAGTGACATTCTTTGCGGTGAATAATTGTCTGGTTTCCATCGATTGCGACATGCTCATGGATTGGCCTTGTACTTCCATCATCGTCATCATGTTGGCTTTTGAGGAGATGGTCAGAGTCTTTCCTTGCTCGGGACGGAGACGAAGCGAGATGCTGATTTTAGCCATGAAAGAGAGTGTTGCCAATGCAACGAAGATGAGAGCCACAGGGGCAAATCTTCTAACGGTTTTCTTCATTTTTTTAAATTTTTGTTTATCAATTGATTTGTTTAATGTGCGATGACAAAGCGTTGGGTTTTACCTTGGGCGGTCTTAGCAAAATATATGCCATTCGGATAATGGTTTGTGGAAATGATGAGTTCCTTGCCTTCGGCAAAATGTTCTTCCATCTTTTGTCCAAGCATGTTGAAGATGCTTACCCTGCCCAAGTTTTCACCCTTGATGGCGAGGTATTCGTTGGCAGGATTGGGAGCAAGGCTGAACGCCAAGGCGTTTTCGTCGACACCGTACGAGGTCTCGTAATACAGGGTGATGGTGTAAATGCCAAAGTCGGTATCGATGTATAAAGTTCCGTAAACGTCTTTCGAAATGGGCGAGGCGTAAGTGTCGAGGAAGATGGTTTCTCCAATGGGAACGATCATACCCGTTTGTGCGATGTTGTTACCTTCGTAAAGGCATTCCACATGGAAGTTCTCGGCGTAACAACGGTTGATGACCAAATCTTCCGAAGTGTAGTTGGAGATGCTAATCCGTTCACCATGAGGAGAGCAGCCGTAGAAGTAAAGGTGCAACGAGTCGGGAGTGACGATGACTTGCTCTTCGTTGAATGGATTTTGTGCGTTCAGGTTGAAACACAGTACGATAGCAGTGATAAGAGTAAATAGTTTTTTCATTGTAGTAGCCGTTTCAGTTTAGTTAGTTTACGCTTTTATTAATTTAAGGTGCAAAAATACAAAAATAATAACAACATGGAGGGAAAAGATGTCGGTTTTTACAATGCACAGGGATAACGCAAAACGAGCCGCCCCAATCGGAGCGGCTCGCCATTTTCATAGTTCTGCGCATTCTGCGTATTCTGCGTGAAACCAATCAAAGTTTCGGTCCAGCAGCCACCAAGGCCTTGCCAGCGTCATTCGTCGTGAACTTCTCGAAGTTCTTGATGAAGCGTGAGGACAGGTCTTTGGCCTTCTCTTCCCATGCGTTCTTGTCGGCGTAGGTGTCGCGCGGGTCGAGGATGTTCGGGTCGACGCCAGGCAATGCAGTCGGCACTTCAAAGTTGAAGTACGGGATCATCTTGGTCGGAGCCTTCTCGATGCTACCGTCAAGGATGGCGTCAATGATGCCACGCGTATCGCGGATGCTGATACGTTTGCCCGTGCCATTCCAGCCGGTGTTCACCAAGTATGCCTTGGCACCGCTTTGTTCCATACGCTTGACGAGTTCTTCTGCATACTTAGTCGGGTGCAGTTCAAGGAAGGCTTGGCCGAAGCAGGCGCTGAAGGTAGGCGTAGGCTCGGTGATGCCGCGCTCGGTGCCAGCCAACTTGGCGGTGAAACCGCTCAGGAAGTAGTACTTGCACTGTTCGGGTGTCAAGATACTGACGGGAGGCAACACACCGAAGGCGTCGGCGCTGAGGAAGATGACATTCTTGGCAGCAGGACCAGCCGAGATGGGACGCACGTTCTTCACAATCTTCTCGATGTGTTCGATAGGATAGGAGACACGGGTATTCTCGGTCACGCTCTTGTCCTTGAAGTCAATCTTGCCATTGGCATCGACGGTGACATTCTCCAGCAATGCATTACGCTTGATGGCGTTGTAGATGTCGGGCTCGCTTTCCTTGTCGAGGTTGATGACCTTGGCATAGCAGCCGCCTTCGAAGTTGAACACGCCTTCGTCGTCCCAGCCGTGCTCGTCGTCGCCGATGAGCAGACGCTTCGGGTCGGTGGAAAGGGTGGTCTTGCCGGTGCCGCTCAGGCCGAAGAAGATGGCGGTGTTCTCGCCCTTCATGTCGGTGTTGGCAGAGCAGTGCATGGCAGCGATGCCTTGCAGTGGCAGGTAGTAGTTCATCATCGAGAACATACCTTTCTTCATCTCGCCACCGTACCAGGTGTTCAGAATCACCTGTTCGCGGCTGCTGACATTGAAGGCTACGCAGGTGTCGCTGTTCAGGCCGAGTTCCTTGTAGTTGTCGACCTTGGCTTTCGAAGCGGTGTAGACGGTGAAGTTCGGCTTGAAGTCAGCCAGTTCCTCAGCCGTGGGCTTGATGAACATGTTCAGCACGAAGTGGGCCTGCCATGCCACCTCCATGATGAAGCGGACGGCCATGCGGGTGTCCTTGTTGGCGCCGCAGAAGGCATCGACGACATAGAGGTTCTTGCCACTGAGCTGTTTCTTGGCGAGGTCTTTCACCTGTGCCCAGACCTCTTCGCTCATCGGGTGGTTGTCGTTCTTGTAGCCTTCGGTGGTCCACCACACGGTGTCCTTCGACTTGGCATCCATGACGATATATTTGTCCTTGGGCGAGCGGCCGGTGTAGATGCCTGTCATCACGTTGACGGCGTCGAGTTCGGTCAGCACACCTTTGTCGTAGCCGGTCAGGGCGGGGTCCATCTCGTCCTTGAAGAGCTGCTCATAGCTCGGGTTATAGTAAACGTCTTTCACGCCGGTGATGCCGTAAGCGGCCAACGCGGCTTTGATTTCTTCGATGTTTTTTGCCATAATTGTTGGTTTTAGTGAAATGATGTGCAAAGGTAGCGATTATTTCGTTTTGTCAAAACAGAATTAGCCTTTTTATTTGGTTTTGCTTCAAGATTTTGGATTATCAGGATAAAGCCCTACCTTTGCAGCCCAATTTAAATTCACGTTAATTACATTATTCTTTATGCGAAAACACATCCTGCCATTCCTGACAATGGCACTACTAATGACCGCTCCCTTTGGAGCCAAAGCCCAAATGGATGTTGAGAACTATGTCTCTGCCTCGGGCTACGTGCTTTATCGTGCACCGAATTTCAATCCCGAAACATTAGATGCATACTTTGGATTTGAAGATGACTATGAGGAAGGCCAACTCTTGGATTGGACTACCATAGATAACGATGGCGACTGCCAAACATGGAATCTGTTCCCACAAGGTGGCTATGGACATCATAGCACTGATGGCATGGTGGTATCGTATTCCTACGACTATGTTTCCGGTTCGCCCCTTACGCCCGACAATTTCTTGGTCTCGCCCCGTATGACAATTCGTGCTGGCGGTTTGATTAACTTCTATTTTTGTGCCTTGGACGAGGATTATCCCGCCGAGCATCTTGCAGTGGCTATCTCCACGGAAAGCAACACGAATCCTTCGGATTTCACCAATTTGTGGGAATGGACTTTGACTGGCAAAAGCCAATCTACTCGTCAGTTCCGCGATGTGACTGGCGACCTCCAAGGCAATTGGTGGCAAATCTCTGTCGATTTGAGTGCGTATGAAGGGCGGGAAGCATACCTCGCCATTCGCCACTGTTCTTGCTCTGACCAGTTTGCCCTTTGTGTCGACGACATTTCCATTGGAGATGGGTCTGGATATGAACCGTTGTTGGGATGCGATATCATTCTCGACGGCCAGACAGTAGCCCAAAACCAACACGGTCGCCGTTTCTTGTTGGATACCGAAAGCTTTGTCGATGGTTCCTGTCACACGACCACAGTGAGGGCCAATTATGGGATGGGCTCAACTTTGGAAAGAACCTACGCTTGGACTTACCGCACGCCCGACCATTTCCAAGGCTCGCCCAACGGCCTTCACGCCGAAAGCGACGGTAACCAAGTGCAACTCTCTTGGACATTGCCTGAGATGAATGTGCCTTTCCCTGTGGAGGAACTCTATTACGACTTTGCCGACAGCACCTTGATGGACCTCACCCTTATCGATGCCAACAACGACGGACAGAATTTCCGTGTGTATCCTTACGGCGGTTATAATGGAGGCATCGGCTTGCGTTCATGGTCATGGATGGCCGGAATGGATGAACTCAACCCCGACAACTTCATCGTCACGCCACGATTGACTCCTACCGCCAATGGTCGCATCACCTTCATGGCTTGCGATGCCGACATGCCTGGCATTGCCCCCGACCCTGAACATTTTGGTGTGGCTGTTTCCACTTCGGGCAACACAAATCCATCAGATTTCACCATGATTCAAGAGTGGAACAGCACGGGTACCTACACCGAATATTCTGCCGACCTTTCGGCCTACGCCGGACAGCAGATTTATGTCGCCATTCGCCACTTCAACACGACGGGTGATACCTATTTCCTCTGCGTTGATGACATCAAAGTGACTGGCGTTGAGGCTGAGGTGACGCGCCCTGCCATCGGTGCGCTAGTCTATGCCAATGACGAACTGATTGCCACCCTCAATCACGGTGAGACTTCGTTCACCCACGAGGTGAATCGCTATACCTCTAATTATTGCATTCGTATTATCCAAGAGGGTAGTCGCGAGACAGGTGACTATTATGCTCTTGCCGCTCCGCAATGTGTTGAAGCCGAATTGGATTGCGTGGCACCGAAAAACCTCAGGGCAGAGAATATGGGTGACAAAGTGAGGATTTCGTGGGAGCGCGAGATTTACACTGGTTTTGAAGAAGACCCGCAAGGCTGGACCTTCCTCGATGCCGATGGCGACGGACAAATCTTTGGCATTTATAATGGTGGCGGCATGAACTCGGATGGTTCGGTGAACACGACTAACACCAACGCTTCTTTGAGCTCGTTTTCCTATATGAATGGCTTGGGAGCGCTTCAGCCCGACAACTACGCCTTCATGCCAAAAGTGAGGGTGATGGAAAATGCGTCGATGACCTTCTATGCTGCAGGCTATGATCCCTCGTATCCGACGGAACATTTTGGAGTGGCCGTAGCCTCGAGTGATGGGCTGAACATCACCACCATTGCCGAATGGGATTCCAGCAACCCGTATCAAGCCTATACTGTCGACCTTTCGGCTTATGTTGGGCAAGAGATTTACCTTGGTTTCCGCCATTTCACCCATGTGTCGAATTATTCTTTGGTGATTGACAATATCACAGTCACCAATGCCGTGTGGGCGGGTACGATAAGCGAGACAGTTCATTATCATGTCTACCGTTCTACAAATGGAACTGATTATGAGTTAATTGGATATGCCAACGGCAATGCGACGTGTTACGAGGATCACGATACCAGCGCCCCGAATTTCTATTATCAGGTGACAGCCATCAACACGATTGTAGGTGGCACCTGCGAATCGGAGCCAGCCATGTCCGTTGATGGCATCCATGACTATGTTACCGTGCAAACCGATGGCGTGGTGGAATTGAGTGACGACATCATGGTGTATCCCAATCCTACACATGGTATCCTCTTTGTAGAGACGCGCCATGGCACGTCTCTACCAGACGAAACCAAATTCCACATCACTAACACCATGGGTCAAATCTTGATGATGGGACAAGTCACAGCAGAAACCCAACAAATTGATGTGTCGAACCTGCCTCAAGGCATGTATTTCATTGCCATTGATGGTGTTACACGGAAATTTGTGGTGAAAGAATGATTTTGAAAAAGGGACGCAATCGCGTCCCTTTTTCAAAATATTTTCCGCCAAACATGGCACTCAGGCGTTTCCCCACGCTCGTCTAGATAGTCCTGGTGGTAGTCCTCAGCACAGTAGAAGGCCATAGCTTGCCGAATCTGTGTGGCAGGATGATAGCCCATCTGCATCAGTTCGCCAAAGACTCTAATAGCCGTGTCGCGCTCTGTGGTGTCGTTGAACCAAATGGCGGAAAGATATTGCGAACCGATGTCGATGCCTTGACCATCGACTTGCTCGAAGTCATGGATTTCAAAGAAATAGCGCACCAAGGCTTCATAGGAAACCTGTTCGGGATCATATTCCACTTCGATGGTTTCCAAATGCCCCGTTGTGCCTGTCTTGACTCGTTTGTAGCTCGGGTTTTCCAAGTCGCCGCCCATGAAGCCGACGACGGTCTTTGTCACACCCTTGAGGCGCTTGAAGTAATACTCCACGCCCCAAAAGCAACCTGCTGAGAAATAGGCTTTTTTCATTTCTGTCCCCCCTTTTTCATTAAAGAGATTCCTTGTCGGATTTCATTTTCGAGTCTTCCTTGCTCCATTGCCATACCCACATGAACATGCCTTACGATTTGCTTCTTGTCAATGAAAAACTCAGTTGGACTACCCGTAAGATTAGTCCGTAAGGCATCGTCTTGGTCGATGATGAACAGGTTGCTGTATTTGTCTTGAAGACTCTTGGCGTATTCCAACGTCTCTTCTGGCGTGGAAACTTCTGCCAATTCGATAAGACAAAGAATATCAATGTCTTTCAACTCATCCTTCAAATTGAGTATGGCATCGGGGAACTCTTTTTCAACCTCTTCCTTACCAAAGCCACAGTGCGAATCGGAGAAAATGAGTATGGTTTCCCTTTTAAGCCATTCCTTGAGTTTCAAGGTTTCCCCGTCAAGGTCTTTAATCATAATATCAGGAATTTCCCTTCCCATCGTATTGTTGTACCAATCCATCATGATTTTCTGGCCGAGTTCTTGGCCTTCTTTTTCGGTAAGACTGGTAACATTCTTGTAATACTTTTCGTAATCTACAGGAATGATGTAATTGTCAGTCCTGTCACAAGACACAAAGCCAAATAACAGAACAGTCAACGCAAAGACAATTCTTTTCATAACGTTATTCTTTGATTACCTTGGAAACGGCTTTTGTTCCGTTTTTATTGCTGATAATCAAGAAATAAATGCCTTTTTCCAAATTGCCTAAATCGATGGCTTTGGACTTTTCAACGCTCATGATGCGTTGTCCGACGAGGCTGTAGACTTCCACTTTTTCAATGTCGTCAGCCTTAATATGCAAGACACCGTTTGTCGGATTAGGCCAAACCATAAAGGTCCCTGCGGCTTCTGAGCCTGTCGAAGGACCGCTTTCTTCCACGCCTTCCAAAATCATCAAGGTGAGGCCGATGACGCTGTCGCAGTCGTGTCCATCAAGCACGGCGGTATAGTAGCCAGGTTCGGTCAGAGGCGTGCTATAGAACCAATAGGGGATGTCACTTTCGTAAAACGCGTCTTCAATCAACGTGAGTGAGGCACAACTCTCATAGGCACCAATCTCGACACGGCCTTTCTGTATGCGTGGGTTGCCGACAATGTCGGTGTTACCTAGGCCAGTAGTGTTGGGCTTGCCAGCGTTGAGGCAGATACTGCGCGGTTTCAGACTCCAGTCCTCGTTGTGATGGTCGGCACCGGCACCTGATGCAGGATGGTTGAAGCGGACGAAAACACCAGGCTCCTGTCCATTGTTTTCATTGGGGATGTCGTAGTTGTCCGAGCCATTGACTATGCCACAAATGGCACAGTGGTCGAAATCGCTCAGGCCAGCGAATTGGTTAGGCACGCCGTTGGCCACATTGCCCCAAACGATACAATTGTAATATTTGTTGTGGCTGTTTTCGTGGTAAATGCCGCCGATGCTTTCCGTGGCGAGATTCATCACGAAGTCGCAATTGTAGGCCGTGAACTGTCCACGGGCGTACATGCCACCTGCGCTGGTGGCGGTGTTGTTGCTGATGATGCAGTTCTTGAGCGTCGGCGTGGTATTATTATAAAGGTATATGCCACCACCTTTGGTCGACGCAGTGTTGTTGCTGATGCGGCAGTTGGTGTAATCGGCCCCGTAGCGGTCGCAGACGCCGCCGCCCATAGAAGCGGAGTTGTCCATAATGCGGCAGTTGTATAGCGTGACATGCGCCGTACCTCCTGTTGAGTTGATGTAAACACCGCCGCCATACATAGATGCTGTGTTGTTAATGATGTTGCAGTTGTTGAGGGTGACATAGTTGTTCAGATTTGCACCTGCACCGCTACCAATGTTGCCGTTCTGGAGGGTAAAGCCGTCCCAAATGGCCATGGTGCCCGAAGTAAAGGCTTGGTCTTGCAGCAGCACGCGTCTGGAGCCTTGACCATCAAGAATGGTGGTGTTTTTGTCGAAGTCGCGCTGCGAGAGGTCGAAGTCGGGACCTTCGTCACCTTCGAAACCGCCATAGATGCGGTTGCTTGGCGAGATGCTGAACGCACCTTCCGTATCGGAAGTGTCGCCGAAGTATGTGCCAGCCTTCACCCATACCCTAGTGCCGCCGCCGCTGGAAAGGGCAGAGGCAAACTGCAACTTGTTGGTGGCATTTGCCCATGAGGAGCCGTCGCCCGTGCCGTCTTCGCTGACATAGATGATGCCATTGTCATCGGCATGAATGCTGACAGGGAAGAGGTTGGTCACTATGGCCTGACCTTGGTTAAAGCCATTCACGTCATAGGTGGAATAAAAAGCGTCACCGCTACCGCTCCAGCCGAAGTTGAAGTGGAAGAGGTTGTTGTTGTCGTAGCCGTCGCAAACGAAGGCGTGACCGCTGTCACCATTGGCACCGGAGTAATAGATGGGATGCGAGAGGTCGAGTTCAGCCCTCAGCATGGCATTCCAAGCCTCGTCTTGGTAGCTGCTCTTCTGGCGGTATTTGGCACCGCAATAGCCGAAATAGGAACGCATGGCGGCTTCCACGTCTTGTGACTGCGCACCGCTTCCAGAGCCGGAATAGTTCATGTTGACGCTAACGCCGCAGTGGTACAACAGTGTGGCTACGGCATCGTTATAGTCCCAAACATCGTTGGGCATCTGGTCCCAATGGTAGGTGGTGGCGGCAAAGTTGGCACTTTGTTCGCCGTATTCGCTGTGGACGTAACTGTGTGAGCCAAAGCCTGTTTCGGGGTGGTTCCAATATTTCATCACTTGCGCCATGGCGGTAGCTACGCAGCCTGCATAGCAGTGGCCGCAGGGACCGCCACCCCAACCGCCCCAGCCCCATCCGGGAGCCTCGGGACAGTATTCGTTGTAGAAGCAGTCCTGGTTCCAGTGGGTGCTGACCAAAGGATCCACCGTCTGGGTGTTTCGTGTGCCGAAGATGCCTTGCGCGGCTTCGTCCCATTGGCGTTGGATTTTTGTCTCTGGAGCAATACCGTTCTGGACAGCGAAGTCAATCATTTCGCTGTAATGCTCTATCCAAGACAGGAAGTTCTCAGGTGCTTCGTCCAATTCTGGGAAATGGCCTTGGTTTGACCAGCCCAATACAGGCGGTAGGACGGTGTTGCCCGAAATGATGACAAAGCCTTGTGCGCCAATGTTGTAGATAAAAATCCCATCATTTGAAACCAAGTTTAGTTCTTGGCCTTTGAAGGACTGGCGCGAGGAAACGAAGGCTTGTGCAGTTCTGCGGGCTGATGCCTCGTCAACCTGTTGTGCGGTTTGAGCGAAAGTAGGTAAAAGAGTTGCAATTAGCAGTGTTAAAACGAGAAATAGTCTTTTCATGAGAGGTATGGTTTATTGTTTCAATGCATTACTGATGGCTTCCAACACCATGTTTTCCATAATGAAATACGTGTCAGGGTCGGGATGGCAGCCGTCTTCGCTGAGCGTTTTGGGGAAGCCGAAATCTTCATCGGAAAGCGCTGAATGATAGTCGACATAAATGAGGCCGTTCGTTTCTGCGTAAGCTTTCAGGCTTTTGTTGATGTCAACGATGGTCTGTCCCGCGTTTTCGATTTCTGGCCTCCAAACGAACGCTTTGCATGGTGGTATGGAGCTGATGATGGGGATGATGCCGTTGGCCTTGGCGATATTGCACATGGCAACGATGTTTTCGACCACCTTTTCGGGCGACACCCAATAGTCGTTGTGCGCCACGTCGTTAGTGCCGGCCATGATAACCACAGCCTTGGGATGGAGGTCAACGACATCTTTCGTAAAGCGCACCAGCATCTGTGCCGAGGTCTGTCCGCTGATACCCCTGCCGCAGAAGTTGTGGCTACTGAAGAAGTCAGGGTGGTAGATGGGCCAGATTTCGGTGATGGAATTGCCCATAAAGACCACCTCGGGGTAGTTGCCGCTCGCAATAATACGTTCGTTGTCGGCTTGATAACGGTTGAAGCCGAACCAGTCTTGTGAATAGCCAAAAAATGACATAGTTACAAGGATGATGAGGATGAAAGCTTTTTTCATTGTTTAAAAATTTGACGCAAAAATAACATTTTTATATATAAGGTGAAAAAAATCTCCTCAAATGCTAATAATCTGCTTTTCGTAAGAGAAAATTTTGTACTTTTGCAGCCGCTTTCAAAAAGACC
>JAEEGK010010239.1_pt1 | contig 21660 bp, 15 predicted proteins | sample 8958771 | NCBI WGS metagenome assembly JAEEGK01 (sample SAMN16246547, study PRJNA631951) | gut metagenome | biome: gut microbiome; feature: rumen; material: SC-attached | host: Bos | place: Iran: Karaj | collected 2018-10 | reverse complement strand
TAAATAATAAAAAAATAATTAATAGTTAATATATGTGGGTACGGGGATAAATGTAGAAGAAGTTCAATAAATCAAAAAAATTAAAATATTAAATTTAAACCATATTCAAAAGGGATAACATCAATAACATTTAATTCATTTGGTTCTAATTTTATAACAACAGGTTCAGATAATTTTATAAAATTATGGGATACATTTAAAATAGTGAAAGTGTAATATATTCAGGTTTCACAGGGCAGTTATAGAAGCATGTTTTGATCATTAATTTTTTAAGAGTAAAAAATCATATTTTCAAATTCATTTACTTATAAAAAAATTATAAAATTAAATCATTATTTCAATATTTATTTAACAATAAATGAGAAATTTGAAGAATTAATTAATCTAATATCTCAAGGAAAAAGCTCTTTCATAATTGAAAAAAAATAAAATGATTTTTATTATTACAACAGCAATTAAAATAATTAAAGAAATTAAATTTGAATTAAATCAAGAAAATAAAGATAATAAATCAGAAATAGATAATATTATGGAATTATTAAATGAACAAAATAAAAGAATAAAATATTTAGAAGAAGAAAATAAAAAAAATACACATATAATAAAAGAATTAAAATAAAAAATTTCACCTTTTACAGAAAATGACTTTAATTTCACTTATAAATTTTTAAATAATAATACAAAAAAATTAAAATTAGAATTATTATTTTTAATTCTCAAAGAGATAGATTAGAAATAAGAATTTTTTAATTTTATTAATTCCCTTGAAGAAATTGGAAAAAAACTGTAAGAAATTTCAATTTTCTAAATATAAACAAGGAAAATATCCTATTATATAGAAATATTTTTTTTTCCCAATTTCCAAAAATTTGAAATTATATGAGAATTTGAAAGGGGAAAAAAATTGTCATTCATAAATTATTATTTTTAGTGTTATAAAAACAATTCCAGTGTTCCTTAAAGAATTGAGGTTTATTACTTTCAATCTTAATCTACAATTTTATTAATTAAAATTAATATTAATAAATAAATTTTTTATTTAATCAATATTAATTAATTTTTAATTTAATTATTAATTTTAACATTTACAGATCTTATATAAATATTATTCTATTTATATATTACTATATATAAATAACTGTTTTATTTGTTTAAAAATTAAATATTTTAAAATAATCATATATATATTTTAAATTGATTTAGAAAATAATTGAAACTATAGAAGGAAAAGAATATTAAAAAATATCAAAATTAAAATTTCTTATATCTTATAATATTATATATTTATTTCTTCGCAAATTTTTCTGCAGCTTCTTTCAACATATCACCATACAAATCTTTTGCTGCAGCTTCATATGTTTCTTCTTCTGGATATTCATTAACTGCAATTCCAAATTCTTCTCTTTCTTTTTTTCTTCTTTCAGCTCTTTCTTTCAATAATTTATCCATATAATCTTTCATTGCAGTATCAGTTAGACCATATTTTTTTAAAAGATCTTTTAATGGTTTTCCAAATTCAGAATCAAAAAATTCAGCAGGTGATAATTTTTTTATTTTCTCTATTTGTTTTTTAACTACTGCTCCACCTACACCAGTAACTTTCTGTTCAAGTTTTGCTAATAATTTTTCTCTAAGAACTTCTGAATATTCTAATCCAAGTTCATACAATTTTACCTTTTGATTTACTTCTTTTATTATTAATTTATTGTCAATTTCTAACTCTTTTCCATTATAAACTTTAATTAATTTGGTTAATGCTTCTTCATTATTCTTATCAGCAGCAGCTAAAACATCATGTCTTTCTTTTAATATTTTCTCTTTTTCCCTTGATTCTTCCAAAGTATTGTATTCTTCTTGAATTTTTACAATTTTTTCTGTTACTTCTTTCAACATTTCTGTTACTTCATTATCGCCACCTGGCATACTTCCACCACAACATCCCATTTTTAGTTTTTTAATGTTATTGAATATTTTTTTTTCGGATATTTATATCATTTGAATTGAATTTTTTTGAACTATTTTTTATTCATTTAAATATATTTTTCAAAATATGCCTAAAAAATTAAAAATTATTTTTAGTAATTTATTTGATTTAGGATTGGGAATTGGAAATTGGGGATTAGCGATTGGAATTGGGATTGGGCCTAATAGGCCTAATCTCCAAAACTAAATCCTAATTTGTATTGAAAGATTAAATTAAAATATTTTATTGTTTTTTGAAGCAAAATTTAAATAAATAAATTAATTTTCTAAATGTAAAATGTTATTTTGTTCAAAATTATAAATTATGTGGTTGAAAAAATTTTATTATTCAATTATAAAATTGTTGTGTTGCAAAAAATTTATATATTACATTTATCAAAATTGAAAAATCCTAAGTCCATTTAATAGTTGATAAATAATTTTTATGATTTTTATTCCTCACCAAAATATTATTTAATAATAATTTTTTTAAATTATAATAATAGAATACACTACAAAAATATTTTTAAAATTTATGATACAAAAGAGAATTAAATCAAATTAATATTTTTAAACCATTACCTTAAAAATATTTCAACTACAATTTGCCTCAGCATGCTCATTATTATCTTCTTTTTTATCAGCCATATAATAGAATCTAGTTTCTGAAATATATTCATTTAATTTTTTATAACTTTTGACATCAATTATAGTATATACAGGTTTTGTAAAATATACATGTTTTTTTGTTTTTGATTGATTATTTTTATCTTCATTTGAATTTTGTTCTTTATCTGCTTCAACCATATTTGATGATTCAATTAATACTTTTTTTCATTTTGGTTATTGTTTGATTTTGATATATTCTTAAATTGGTTTTTTAATATTTATATATACTTTATATTAATATACTTTTTTATTTTTATTTTTTTATTTGAAAAAAACGAATTCTTTTTTAAATTTTGTTTTTTGCTATTTAATAATATTATTTGTCAAAAAAATGAATGGGATTATCCATCTGTTGTTAATTATATAGAAATATAACTGAAGATGAAAATGAAGTAATTACTTATAGGTTAGTTGATATATTAAATAAAATGTATTTTAACCCAATTATTTTTTATACTTAATAAAATAGAAAAGAATGATATAAAATTAAATGATATTAATTATGATTATGATAATGTACAAGATTTAAATTCTACTTTTAAATAATAAAAAACCAGAAAAAATTTTATTAAAAATTTATATAATCAATATATTGTATATTATCTAATAATTTGAATTTACTCTTTTTCTTTTAAATTTTTTAAGTTATTTTTATCTTTTATTTTTTTTATTAAATATCTTTTTTTACATAATATTTATATTTTTGTTTTGTTACTATTCTCTTTTATTCTTTGATTTAATTTTTTGTTTATTCAAGATAATATATTTTTATATTTATATTATTATTTTCATTTATACTTTTTTTATTTATTTTCTCAATATTTTTATTTTTTAAATTAATAAAAATGAACATTTAGAAAAATTTCAATTAATTTTCATTTTTTTTCAATAAAATTAAAAATTATATTTTTAAAATAAAAATTAATTTCATAATGTCAATTATTATTATTAGAGACTACATTTTTATTATTTTTTTATTTTTCTCAATAATATTATTATATTTTCTTTATTTCTTTTTTTTATTTTTTAAAGATCTCATTTATATTTAAAAATATAGAATTAAACGCTTATTTAATTTATATTTTTAAATATTTAATATTATAAATTAATTCCAAATGAATTTTTTTAATGAATGTATTTTTAAGAAATAAAATATTCAAATTATAAATTAAATTAATTTTCTTAATGAATTTTGATATAAATGAAGATAATCATGATAAATTTCATACATTAAAATCAAAAAAAAATAAAAAATTACATTCATCATCTTTACATACTTTAGATAAGGATTCTTTTGAAAATATTATTATATCTTTTAGACATGGTATTATTCCAAATAAATTAAATTATTCTAAAAATAAAAATTCAACACCAGAGAAAAATTTTATTGATAAACCTAAAAATATGAAATCTAAAATCACTCAATCACATATAAATTCTATTTTATTAACTTCAATACAAAATGATAAAATTTTTGACAATTTTTTGAAAAAAAAATTAATAAAAATAAAAGAAAAAAAATCTATAACAAGTAATAATACAAATAAAAATAATAGTTCAAATTTAAGTAATCAAACTATTTATATCCATAATAATAATAATAATATTTCTAGTTGTTTAATGAATTATTTACCTCAATCAAATTATATAAAAAAATCAAAATGTAAAATGACACTTGATACTTCTTTAAAAAACTCAATTTATACAAATTTTAAAAAAAGATCTATTAGTAATATTGAAGATGAAGATAAAAATTCAAAGTCTCCAAAAGAATCTTATTTATATTTAAAAAATAAAAATCTATCTTCATCATCATCAAAACATTATGTAAAACAACCTTTTAATACAATTCAAAATAATCCTAACAATTTAATTTTAAAAAATCATTTAAAACATAATTCATTATTAATATCAAATATAAAAAGATTTTCTAAATCAAAATATAAATTAAATATTCATCAATATAATAAATTTACTTTTCATACTCAATATAATTCTAAAAAAAATTCAATTGATAAAGGAAATTTAGCCCAAAATCTTAATTTTAAATCAAATATTCATCTTAAAATCAATAAAGGAAAAAATAATTTAATTAAAAAGGAAAAGAAAAATGATATTTTTTCTGAAAAAAAATATAATAATATCAAATATTATATTAATGAAAAAGAAAAAACCTTTAAGAATGATATTAAAATAAATTCAAATATATATTTCAAAAATGAACAATCAAAAAATTATTCTAATGAAAATTCCGAATATAAATTAAGAATTCCTAAAAATAAAAAATTAACATTATTAGAAAACTTAATTAATTCAAATAAAATATCTTCAAAAAAAAAAAATTATCAAACTGAAAATATTTCATTGAAAAATATTAAAAATTTATATCAAAATAATAAAATTGAAATAAATCAAAAAGAAAACACAGAAAAAAATAAAAATGATAATGAAGATAAACATTTCTTTCCAAAAAATATTAATATAATTGAAGAAAATTCTTTAAATAAGAATTTAGACAAAAATAAAGATATAGATAAAGAAATAAAAAATAAATTAATAAATCCAGATTGTGATTTAGAAAATCAGGAAAATATTAATGATACTTTATTAAATTATATAAACTCAAATTTAGATCAAATTCCAAATTTAAATGAATCAAATGATAGTATACTAAGTTTATCAAAAGAAAATCAAAAATCAATTTATTTAAAAGACAAAGAAATAATATCTTCATATATAAAACAATATTATAATAATAATAGAAAATATCCAACAACAAAAATGAAATTTTATAAATATGGAAGATTATTAGGAAAAGGTGCTTTTGGAAAAGTAAATTTATCATTACATGTTTTAACAGGTCGTTTAGTTGCAATAAAATCAATAAATAAAAGTAAAATAAAATCAGAAAGACATAAATCAAAAATAGAAATGGAAAAATCAATAATGAAAACTTTATCATCTTCAGATTATATTGTAAAAATGTTTGAAACATATGAAACTAAAAAACATATTTGTATAGTTATGGAATATATTTGTGCTGGAGATTTACTTTCTTATATAAAAAAAAGAAGTAAATTAAGTGAACCAATTGCAAAATTTATTTTTAAACAAATAATTTTAGCAATTCAATTTATTCATAATCATAATATTGTACATAGAGATATTAAATTAGATAATATTTTAATAGATTTAGATAATAAAATTAAAATTTGTGATTTTGGTGTTTCTAAAAGAATAAATAATAATGAAATAATGTATGAACAATGCGGAACTCCTACTTATATTGCACCTGAAATATTAAGAGGAAAAGGATATGAAGGTTATAGTGTTGATATTTGGTCTGCTGGTGTTGTTTTATATGCAATGCTTAGTGGAACTGTACCTTTTAAAGGTAATAATTTAAGAGAATTACATCAATTAATTTTAAATGGTCAATATAAACCTATTGTTGATATTTCTAAGGAAGCTAATAATTTATTAAAAAAAATTTTGGAAATTGAACCAAAAAAAAGAATTAGTATTAATGATATATTAAGTCATTCTTGGTTAAATGATGTTGATATTGAAAATAGTCAAAAATATAATTTATTTACTAATGCTGAAAGGATTATTTTAGCTAAAAGTAATGTTGATTATAGAGATATTAATAATAAAGATGATATGATTGAAAATTTTAATATAAGGAATTTAGATACAAATGAAGAATTTGAAAATAAAAATAATAATTCAAAAAGTATAATTTTAGCACCTTTTAATTCTTCAATTACTGAAGATGAAGATAATAATTTTGAAATTAGTATAATAGATAATAATTGTAATGAACTAAAAATTCAAAATAATATAATAAAATTTACTTCAAAAGTAAAAGAAATAAATAGAATATATGAATTGAATAATAATGGTGAAATTGATAATGGAGTTGTTATTTCAATTGATTCTAATGATAAAAAATATAATAATAATATTAGTCCTTCACCTTATATTAATGATAGTTATAATAGTAAAGATAATTATAAATTTATTAGTCCTCATATTGAATTAGAATTAAATTTAAATTCTGCAATTGAAGGAAAAGAAAATAAAAAAGAAATTAATGAAGAAGCTTTAAAGGAAATTAATAAATTAGGATATTCAAAATCATATATTAAAGAATGTATAAATAATAATGAAAAAAATTATGCAACAACAAGTTACTTTCTATTAGTAAAATATTGTTATTGAATAAATATTAATAATTAATTAATTTTTTACTAAATTTAAATTGTTTTTTTTACTTTTTACAATTTATATAATTAACAAAATGAAGCTTTTTTTCCATCATTTAAATCTGTTAATTTTGTTGATAATATTTCATCACTATCATTAATTATATTTGAATATAAAACTTTATAAGCAATACATTGAAATGAATTAAAAACATTTTCTCCAGTTATAGCAGAAGTTTCAAAATAAGATAAATTATTTTCAACACAAAAATTTTGAGCTTCATTATTACTAATAACTCTATCTGTTTTATCAATTTTATTTCCAACTATTACAATATTTGTTTTATAATTATTAAATTCAGTAAATAATTTAATCCAATTTTTAACACTTTCAAAAGTATATCTTTTAGTAACATCAAAAACAATAATACATCCATGAACACCTTTTAAATAACTAGTAGTTAAAGATTGATATCTTTCTTGTCCTGCAGTATCCCATATTTGTAATTTTATTAAATTACCATCACATTCAATAATTTTTGTAAAAAAATCTAATCCAACTGTAATTAAATAATGAATTTCTTGATTTAATGGACCTTTTATGAAACATTTTGATAAAGCAGTTTTTCCTGTTGATGAATCACCAATTAAAGCTATTTTAAATATATAATCTGTTTTATAATCATCAATTAAAAGTAAATCTTTATTCATATTTTCATTTTTGTTGTCAGTAATTTGGTTTTCTTTAATATCATTATGATTAATTGTTGTTTGTTTTTTTTCCCAAATTAAATCATAAATTGCCCTATTTATTGTTATTTTATTCACTTCTCTTAAATCTATTGTTCTACATGTTGGACAAATTATATTTTTATGTTTTAATTTTATTGATTTTAAACATAATGTACAAAATGTATGGCCACAAAGTAAAATTCTAGGACATTTTTCTGACTTATCATTATCTTCATATTCTTCCATACATATATCACATATTGTTTTTGGCATTTTTTTAATTTTTTTATTAAATTAAAATAACAAAAAGGTTTTTAAATTTCATTATTTTAATTTTAAATTATTAATTGTAATTCTTTTAAATAATTTTAGTCTATAATGAAATTAATAAATAAATTTGAATTTATGACTTTTATCTAAAATTATTTATTTTTTATAAAAAGAAAAATGAGAACAAGAGGCTCAATGAGTCAAATAAATTTTTATTCTTCAAATTTTGAATATGAAAAGCCAAATTTAATTGAAAGATCTTATGTAAGAAAAAAAGATAGAAACAATGATAAAATAAAAGAAAAGATTAATGAAGTTTTTTTATCTATTTATGAAGAAAAATTTAATGATATTTTAATAGGAAGAAAGGATCTTTTTTTACAAGAAATATTAAAAGAATCAAAAAATATTATATTAAAATTGTTCCCAAAAGATAAAGAAAATATAGATGAATATTTTGAAATATTAAAAGATGATATAGAAAAAAAATATTATACAGATTATAATTATTTAAATAGTGAATGGAAAAAATATAAAAATAATCCAAAATCTTATAATATATTAACAAGATTTAGAAAGCATTGTATTCACACAGATGATTTTGCATATCATTCATGTAATAATAAAAATTCAAAATTAATAGAAATTAAAAATAATGAAATTAACGATGATATATTATATGTAATTTGTACTCAATGTAAAAAATGTTTTTTTTCAAAAGAAATAAATCTTTATTGCAATTATTGTAAATTAGAATATTATTCATGTACATTATCAAAAACACAAAATCCAAATATTCTTCCAGCAACATGGGAAAAATATCATTGTGGTGGAATAGTAAATAATACAATGAAATGTATAAAATGTCAAAATATTTTATATTTAGATTTAAAGGAAAATTATTTAATATGTTTAAATAAAAAATGTAATTTTAAAGCAAAACCAGAAAGTATAATTTGGAATTGTGCAATTTGTAAAAAAGATTTTAAAAGCAATGCTAAAATATATAATCCATTAGAAATGGATTATATTAAAAAAGCAATTAATAGAACATTATTATTTCAAGAAAAAGCATATCCAACTGAATTACCTTGTTGTAATAAAAATATAAAAGAATTAACATTTTTTCATAAAGAAGATTGTGATGGTGAATTATATATTGGAAATTTAAGTGATAAGGAAATTATTGTTTGTAGTAAATGTCATGCTATGAATTTTTATGATAAATTTATATGGATTTGTCCTTCATGTAAAAAAAAATTTAGAAATTATAAAAGTCCATGGGGGAAATTTTTTAAAAAAAAAGAATATATATTACCAAATTTAATATCTCCTCCAATTAAAAAAAGATATGATGAAAATGAAAATGAAGATAATGATATTGGAAAAAATTTTATTTTTACTTCTTCAAGTTTTAATAATTTATCTTTAAATGAAAATTCTTTTAAAAAAAATAATCCAAAAAGAAATCAATTAAATTATTCAATGGGAAATTTTAATTCACTAAAATCAGAAACAGATTTTTCTATTTATAATAATTCATTAAAAAAAAGAAATAGAATTTATTTAATGGATATATTAGAACAAAGAAATAAAAATGAAGATGATAATATAATATGTAATTCAGAGAGAGGAATTTTAAAATTTAGTTCAAAATTTAGACATTTAAAAAATGCTTCTCATAGTGAAAAAAGAATGATGGAAATTTTTCCTCAAGAACAAGAAAATAATAATAATTTTTCAACAAATGAAAATTCTTCAATTGGTGGAACAAGTAATCAACCTTCAATAAAGATAAAAAAAATATCTTTGAATTTAAATGAAACTTTCGAAAAAGTAAAAGGAGTATCAAATGAAGAAGAAGAATCAATATCTTCAAATTATCATAATGAAAAATCACATAAAACTCAACATACTTTTAGTAAAAAAAGTTCAAAAAATTATGATGAATGTACAATTGAAGAAATTGAAAAAGAAGAATTAGATACAATAATTGATTTAGATGATGATGATAAATATTTAAATATTAGTATAAGTAGAAAACCAAGTAATAATTATAAATTTATAAGAAAATCAAATGAAAGATTAGATATTTTAATGAATAATAATCGTAATAAAGAAAGAAGAAAAAGTGATGATTCATTAGGTGATTTATCAAGTAATAGTGAAATTTCTATAAATTTTGGTAATATTTTAACAAATCCTGAAAAATTAAATTTTATTGCTAAAGAAGGTGAAATTCCAGAATTTGATATTGAAGATTATGAATATTTAGATCCTATTGGTGATGGTTCATATGGTAAAATATATTTAGTTAAGAATAGAGAAGATAATTCAAAATATGCTTTAAAAAAAATTATTTGTCATGATTTAAAAGAAGTTAAAAATATTCAAAAAGAATTAGAATTAGTTTATTCAAATGCACATGAACATTTAATGAAAATAATTGCAATTCAATATAAATGTTTAGATATTACTACATATTCAATATATATTTTAATGGAATTAGGTTTATCAGATTGGAATGAAGAAATTAAAAGAAGAGCAAAAAAGAAAAATTATTATACTGAAAATGAAATAATAGAAATTTTAAAACAAATAACAGAAGCATTATTATTTTTAGAAAATCAAGGTATTGCACATAGAGATATTAAACCTCAAAATATTTTAATTTTTGAAAATAATGTTTTTAAAGTAACAGATTTTGGAGAAGCAAAAAATATATCTGATACATCACAACAAGCAACTTTAAGAGGAAGTGAATTATATATGTCACCAATGCTTTATAATGGATTAAAATATAATCAAAGAGATGTAATTCATAATCCATATAAAAGTGATGTTTATTCTCTTGGTTTATGTTTTCTTTATGCTTTGACTCTTAATTTAAATATTTTAAATGATTTAAGAGAAATTATTAGTATGAAAGTTGTTAATAATATGATATCGAGAGCTTTAAAAAAAAATTATTCTAAAAAAATTATTGAATTAATTAGTAAGATGTTAGAGTTAGATGAAAGAAAAAGATATTCCTTTGAGGATATTGATAAATATTTAAATGAAAATTATAATTGAATTTGACTTTTATAAGGTTTATAAATTTTGAGATTATTTTTATTTATTATTAATTTAATAAAATATATTATTTTTTTTCATTATAATAAATAAAAATTTTATAGGTTTTAATTTTTATATTTAAAATTATTATTATTGAAAATTATAATTTAAAATAAATTAAGAAATAATTGATTTTTTTGAATCGCTTGATATATCCAATTCCAAATCTTCTTGTTCTGTTCTAGATAAAATATTTACTTTAACATTTTTTCCTAAACCACAACAATTTATTATTAATATTTCCAAAAATACTAAACTTCCTATTAATGCAAAAATAATTGAAACAATTAGAATAATATTAAAAAAAAATATCAATTCGCTTAATATAGTCAAAAATAAACCTACAGCAGAAACATAAATTGGACCTAATGTTTGAATTATTGAAAAAAGCATATAATTATAAAAAAAGCCTTTTAAAAATGAAAATATACTTGAAATTATAAATCCAAAATTATCTATAGGAAAAGAATTTAATAAATAGAATTCAAAATTAAAAAATTTTCTAATATATTCGATTATAATTATATCAATTATATAAATTAATCCATCTAAACAACCTAATAAATAAATATTAATAAATTGAGATTCATTTAAAAATTTAATAATATTTAAAGATAATGCTAAAGGAATTGCCTTACATATTAATGATAATATTATAAAAACTTTTTTTCCTTTATTATATAAAAAAAAATCTAAAGAAAGGGATAATATAAGAAATATAAATGAAAATAATTGATGAGAATAAACTTTATAATTATTTTTTATTATAAAAGGTATCACCATCATAGCTATAAATTCAAATTTTATTTGATAATCATTCCCTAATCCAATGTAATAATTAAAAAAAGGATATTCAGATAAGACATCAAACATCCTAAGAAAAAAAATACATATTATTAATAAAAATGATTTGGTCTTATTTAAATAACTATTCTTCTTTTTATTTTTTGGTGTAAATTTTTTTTTTTTTTCATTACCTTCCTCATTATCTAAATATAAAATTTTAGTTGATTTTCTTTTATCTTTTGTTTCCTTTTTTAAACGTTTATTTTCTATTAAATATAAGAATATCAAACATGAATTTCCTAGAAAAGTCACAAAATATAAAGAATTTGGGTTAAAATAATCTTTGGCTATATAATAATATTCAATACTAGTTGCTATATTAAACAGTATTTGAATTAGAAAAAAATATAAAAGAATTTTTCTTATTTTTGTAAAAGATAATTTAATTAAAGCCATCAACTTAAAAAAAAAACAATAATAAAATAAATATTAATAATAAGTTTTTTAAATATTATATTCAAATATAATATTATTTAATAATATATTATTTATAATTTTTTTTTAATATTATTTAAAAATAATATTTAAAATTTTAAAAAAAATATCAATATTTTAAAATAAATTGATTAAAATTAAAATAAAAATTAAAAGTTTTTTTAATATTTTATCAAATAAAAAATAATGGAAAATAAATATCAATCTCTTATTCTATCTACAAAAAATACCTCATCAAATACCTCATTATCTAAACCATCAATAGAACAAACAAACCAAACAACTCTCGAAACAAAATTAGCTCTTGAAGCTCTTTGTTCACGTCGAATAAAACATTCCCAAACAATAAAAAGTACAAATCCCCTTTTTTCCAAAAATCAAAATTCAAAATATTTAAAATACACACCATCAAATTCATCAAAATCAAAAATAATTCAAATAACAAATCGTCCAATAGATCCTTTATCAACAAATAATTATACATTTCAAAAAATACCACATAGTAATACAGATCCATCAATATTTGTTCCAGTAATGCATTCACCACAAAGAAAAATAACATATGAAGATCAAAGAGATTGGAAAATTCCACCATGTGTTTCAATAAGTAAAAATCCAAAAGGTTTAGTAATACCACTTGATATAAGATTAGCAAATGATGGTAGAAATTTAAAAGAATTTCAAGTAAATAAAAATTTTTCAAAATTTGCTGATGTATTATTTTTAGCTGAAAAAAGAGCAAGAGCTGAAATTGAAGAAAGAAATAGAATTGCTGAATCAATACAAATTAAAGCTGAATTGAAAAAAGAAGAAGAATTAAGAGAAGCTGCTAAACAAGCTAGATTAGAAAGAAAAGCTATTAATAGTGGGACTAGTTTAAGTAATATTTCTTCTGTTAATACTGTTAGAAGTGATGCTACTGCTGAATTTTTATTAGGAAAAAAAAATGAAAGAGATGAATTAATTAGAGAAAAAAATGAAAGAAATCAATTGAGAGCTTTAAGAAAAAAAGAAATTGAAAATGATAGAAAAGTTGAAATGCTTATTAATAATAATAAAAGGAAATTTGGGAATAAAGAAAGAGAAATTAATGAAAAAATTGCTTTGGGTGAAAGTGTTAAAGGAAATTTATATGATAATAAATTATATGAAAAAAATATTAATTTAAATGAAAATGATAATAGTGAAGATGGTGATGTTTATGATAAACCATTATTTAATGAAGAAAAAAATATTGAACAAATATATAAAAATGAGAATGAAAATAATAAAAAAGTTATTCAAAAATTAATTGAAAAAGGAGGAAAAATGTTTGCAGAAGGAAATGTAAATGATTTAGATGGAATAAAAAGAAATGGTCCAGTACAATTTGAAAAAGGAGATAAAGAATAATATTTTATATATTATATTAAATAATAAATAAAAATTGTTTATAAATTGAAAACAAATTTTTAAAAAAAAAAAGAAAAAAAAAGTTTATTGAAAAAAAAATAAAAAAAGATAAATAAATATTATTTTTAATTCTATAAATATCAATTAATAATTTTTAAACATATCAACAAAATTAAATGGAAGAAGAAGAAGAAATAAAAAAAGAAATTCATAATGTTTCATTTACAACAGATAAATCAATCTTTTCATTTGGAACTGAAAAAGGATTTGTAGTATGTAGAATACATCCTTTTAATGTAATGTCAATACAAGATTTACAAACAGGAATATTATTTGCAGAAATTATTGGTAATAGTAATATAATTGCTTTAGTTGGTGATGGTAAAAATCCAAAATATGCAGATACAAAATTAATTTTTTACGATGATTCACAATCAAAATTTTTAAGTGAAGTAAAATTTTCAACATCAATAAAAAATATTAAAGTAACAACAAATGATTTATATGTTATTTCTTCAAATACTTTATATATTTTCGAAACATCAACTTTAATAAATAAAGAAAAATATGGTACAATTGAAAACAATGAAAATGGTGTTTTTGCAGTTTCAAGAAATAAAAATAAAAAAACTTTTGCATTTCCAGATAAAGAAATAGGTCATATAAATATAGTAGAATATAATATTAATCAAGAAAAAACTCAAAAAAAAATATCTGCTCATGTTTCAAGAATAGCATGTTTAAGTATAAGTGATGATAGTACTTATATTGCTTCTGCTTCAGATACAGGAACATTAATTAGAATTTTTAATATTCAAAATGGAGAATTAAATTATGAATTTAGAAGAGGAACTGAAAAAGCTTTAATTTTTTCTATTGATTTTTCACATACTAATGATTTTCTTTCATGTACTTCTGATAGAGGAACTGTACATATTTTTAATTTGAAAAAAAAAAATGAACAACCTTTACAAAATGTACAAAAAGGCTTTTTTAATAATTTAAAAAGATTATTAAAAACACCTTCTAATGTTATATCTGCTCCTAGAAGCTTTGCTTGTTTTAAAATTCCTGATTTAAAAACTTTTTGTGTTTTTGGCCCTGATGAACAATTATATATTGTTTCTGCTGATGGTGATGGTAAATTTTATGAAGTTAAATTTGATAAAGATAAAGGAGGAGAAACAAATGATGCTGATGTGTATAATATTTTAGAAGAAAATAAAAATAATCCTTGAATGTAAGAATAGTTTTTATAAGAATTTTTTTTTTTTTTTGTTGATAAATAAATATATTAAATATATTATTAAAAAATAAAAAATAATTTTTTTTAAATATTATATTAAATGTAAAAATATTATTATTATTTATATATTTTTTTGAAATAGTTTTTTTAAAATATTTAATTGTGATTTGTTGGATTTGAATTTTGATAATTTATTGTTTCACTATTTTTACTTTGTGATTCACTTTCTTTATTAAGAAATCCTTCATAACTAAAATTAAACATTACTTTTAAATTTTCGTCTAAACTTGATTTAATAACTTTTAATTGTTCTGAATTTTTATTTTCATTATTTATACTTTCAATAGTTTTTAATTTTTCATTTACAATTATATTTTTGTTTTCAGAATTTATACTTTTACTTTTTTTCTTTTTTGATTGACTATTACTCCCATAAATTCCATTAATTCCTGAATAATTTGAATCATTTATATTTCTATTATGAATTGTTTTTAAGTTATTTATAGACATTTTTACAATTTTTCCTTTTTGGGATTGATTTTTATTTCCTATTGAATTATTACTTAAATCTAATTTAATATAGTCTTCTTTTAATTTTTGAAATAATTTAGAATTTAACATCATTTTTGAATTCATTAATGATTCTTTTTTATTGTTGTTGTTTTTCTTATTTGATAATCTTGATGATTTAATTTTAGAATTATCAATTATTTTTGATAATGAATTTCCTTCTTTTGATTTACTTCTACTGTTATTTGCAGTTTTATAATGAATTTTATTTCCTTTTTTAAGAGAATATAATGATACATTTTTTTGTTTTTTATAATTTTCATTTTTATAAGGAGAAAAAATTGTATTTAAAACTTTATCTTTATTACTAATATTACTAATATTATTTAGTGAATTTTTTATTAAACATGTAATTGAAGAATCAATCTTTTTTTCATTATTAAAATTATTTATGTTAATTATTAATTGTTTAATATCTGATATAAATTTTTTTTCAATTTTTTGATAAGTGTCTAAAGGAAGAATCTCTTTCATATAATTAAATAAATTATCAAGTGCCTTTTCATAAATTTTCATATTTAATTTTAGTGATGTTTGACTTCTATTTGTTAATATTATGTTATCACAATGATATGATTCTGGGAATTTCAATAAATTTTTATTTATTTTTTCCTTTTTTAAACTATTTGATTTTGATTTACTTTTTCTTTCCTCATTTCTTTTATAATTGATGAAATTATTTTTTGCACTTTTATTTTTAATAAATTTTTTTTGATTAATTTTTTTTTCTTTTGAAATGGAATCAATAGTTTTATTTTGAAAAAAGTAATTTTTTGTATTTAATTTTTTTAAATTTGCCTGATTATTTAATAAAAATTGATGGATATCTATTGTAGATTTCATTTAAATTTCTAATAATTTTTTATCTAAAAAGAAAAAAAATTTTTGTTTAATTGAATAAAATATTATATTAAATATATAAAAATTTTAATAATCATCATCTTTATCTTTTTTATATTTAATTTGTTTATCTAATTGTGCTTTATATAAATTCATTTTTTCCAATTTATTCTTTTCAAGATTTATCTTTTCTTCATTAATTTGTTGAGAAATAATTTCACTTTCTTTTTTAGCATTTTCTTTATTTTGGTATTTTAATAAATTTTCTTTTTTTTTTTCAGTCATTTGTTCATCTAATTCTTTTCTATAATTCATAATCATTTTTTCTTTTTGTTGTTTTTTTAATAAAATTTCCATTTCTTCTTTTTTTTCTCTCTCTTCAATTTCTCTTTGTAATTTTTGTTCTTCATAATTTCTTACTCTTTGAGAATATTTTTGTGATTCAGAATTATTATTTATATTATTATTTTTATAATTAAATTGATGATTTGTTTCAAAATGAAGAAAATTTGTATTATTATTATTCATATTATTTTCTTTTTCTTTTTTAATTAATAGTTTTTTCTGTTCCATTAAGGCTTTATTTTCTTTCTCCATTTCAATATATTTTTCTTTTAATTTTTGTTTTTTAATTCTTTCTTCTTCTTGATATTGTTTTAATTCATCTTGTAATTGTTTTTTATATTTTTCATTCTCATTTTCTAATTGAGTTTTTTTAAAATTTTGAATCTTTTGTTCTTTTTCAATTTCCTGTTTATCAATATTTTCATTGTTATTCATTTGAATATTTTGAATATTATTTTTTTTATTTCTATTATTAAAATCATTACCAAAAAAGTCATTATTTTTACTATAATATTCTTGTTCTTCTTTTCTTTTATTTTTTTCTCTTTCTTGTTTTTCTTTAATTTGTTGTTCTAAAAATTCTTTTTGTTTTTTTCTTTGTTCAAGAATTTTTTCTTTTTGTTCTTTTTCTTCTTGTAAATATTTTTCATGTTCTAATTTAGCTTGAATTGCCCATTTATCATTTTCTTTTTTCTTTAATCTTTCCATTCTTTCAGTTGAATAAGGAATTTCTTCTTTATTCTCAGTTGAATTCTTATTATCATTAAATATATTATTTTTAATTTGTGGTGGTTTAATATTCTGTTTTATTGTCATATCTTTTTCATTTTCATTTTCATTTTTATCAATTATGTTATTATCATTTTGAATATTTTCATTATTATTTTTTGATAATAATTGATTTATTTTATTCATTTCAAGAGGTTTATAATTTGTTTTTTGAATTTTTGCTACTCTACTTAAAACATTTTTCTCATATTTTTTAATATCTCTACCAAAATCAAAATTATTAATTTCTTTTTCTGTAAGCATTTTATTAATATCATTTGTTAACATTGTATTTGTATACCCCTTATCTTTAAAAACTTTTGTATATTTATTACTTAAAAATAAAACAATTTTTTCTGCATATGCTTTCCTTAATTTTTCTAATTTGGTTTTATAAACTGCAGTAGATAAATTTCCTTTCATTTTTTAAATATTAAATTAGATTTAAAATATTTTTAAATTAAAAAATCAATTTAATTTAAAAAAAACTGAAATAAATTTATTCATAAATTATATTTATGAAATAAAAAAAAAATAAAAAAATGAAAAAAAGTTCAAAACCAAAATCTAAAAGTTCAAAAAAGGATTTAAAATCAGAAAAAAGTATAAAATCAACAACATCAAAAAAATCAGGTAAAAAATCAGAATTAAGTGAAGAGAAAAAGTCAATAGAATCAAAAAGTCCAGAAAAAGAAAATGAAGAAAATCCAACTCAAGAAATGTTAGAAGTGAATAATTTTGACCCAAACAATATAAATATAATAAATTCAACAATACCAAGAACACCAATAAACTATAACATAAACACAATGAATTCAAATCCATTAAATCAAATAATTCAAAAATGTGAAGGTTGTTTTGAAAATTTTGCAGTAGTATATTGTAAAGAATGTGAAAAGGCATTTTGTCCTAAATGTGATAATCAACTTCATAATATTCCATCATATAAAAATCACGAAAGAATTGCATTAAATGAAATGTCACATTTAAAAAAAATGTGTTATCATCATAATAATCCATTAAAATTTTATTGTGAATCTTGTGATGAACCAATGTGTAATGAATGTCAAATTATGGGTCCTCATAATACTAAATTACATAAAATTACTAATATTTTAGAAGCTTTTAAAGATAAATATAAAAGAATGAATGATATTGTTCAAAATAATATTATTAAAAGATATGAAGATTTAACTAATAATTTAAGTATTATTGATAGTAAAATTGAAGAACTTGATATTATTTCTTCTCAAATTGAAAAAGATATTAATTCTTCTTTTAATCAAATGATTGAAGGATTAAAGAATGAAAAAGGGAAAAGAATTGCTATTTTAAATTATGAAAGTGCTAATATTCAAAAAGAGTTAGTTAAATTAAATGAAATATTTAATTTTTTAAAAGAATCAAAAAATACTGATGATATACCTGATTTTTTATTAAGATATAAACAAATGAATGAAGATATAGAATTTTTAGTATCAAAACCAACTGATTTAAATATTGATAATAATATATCAAATTTACCAAGTGAATTATCAAATCAAAGTACAAGAATTAATAATTATGATAAAATAAAAAAATTATTAAAAATAAAAGATGATATTATTTGGGAGTTATTAAATAAATTATGTCACGGAACAAAAATTGAAAGAAATGATATTGAAAATTCTACAAAAATAAATGTTAAAATTAGTGGATTAAATAATTCAGGTCAATATACAATTACAACTAATAATCAAAATATTAATAATAAAAATTTATGTCAAACAATTTATAATCAAGTTATGAAAAATAATTTAAATTTATATCAAATTTTTAGTGAGTTTTCAACTGGAGATGGAAATGATTTTATTGAACCAAATAATATTTCACTTGCTTTAAAAAAAATTGGAATTGAATGTAATGAAAATGATATTATTGATTTACTTAATTCAATTAATATACAAAATGAAAATCAAATTTCTATTAAGGATTTAACTAAAGGAATTATTTCTAATACTTCCAGTTAATTATTTAAATTTATTTAATAAAGTTATTTTTTTTTAAATTTTATTCTGAAAAAAAAATTTCATTTATATCAGAATTAACATCAGATAAAATTTTTTTATGATTTATAACTTTATTTTTATTTAAATCAAACATATCAACAAAACGTTTTTTAATTCTATATTGGTATTTATTTTTATTTTCAATATATATTTTTACTTTATCTATTTTCTTTTCATGCAATAATTCTCTTTGTTCTTTTCCATTTTGTATTCTTCTTAAATTTTGAATTTTCTTTTTAATATCATTGACTATTTTTTTATCGATTTTATTTTTATTTATTTTTATCTCAGTTAATAAATAAGTAATAATATTTTCTAAATCATGTAAAACTTCTTTAGCAATTTTTCTAACATCATCTTCTTTAAAGTTTTCTGGATTTGATAATATATTTATTCTTTCTAAATATTTCATTTTATCTAAATTTTTAAATAATTCTGGAGAAGTATTATATATGTTTTGAACAAGTATAAATAAAAAATAAAATATATATGATTCTTCTTTTTTAAAACTGATTTTATTTTTTATTTTTTCAACTTTCAATTCAGTTAAATTTTGATTAATATGTGAATTAACTTCTATTTTTTTAGAATTTGACTCATTATAATATTGATTATTCTGCATTAAATATAATTTTTTCATTAATCCTTCATGTTTACTTTTATTCTCTAATAAAATATATTTTTTTTTATTCAAATCATCAATAAATAAATTATCATATCTTTTTTCTTCTTCTTTTATTTGTTTTAATTCTTTTTTTAAATCTTGAATTTCACTATTTATTTCATTTAATTTAAAAACATATTTTAAATTTTTAAATTCCATTTCTTTATAATTATCTCTAAATTCTTCAGGACTTTTAAAAATAGAATATGATTTATTTAAATATTTAAAATATTTAGTTTTATAAATTGATTGAAGAGAACCTGTAGAAATAGTTTTTCTTATTGCCATATTAGGATAAATTCCACTTTTTTTAAAAGGATTTCTTATTCCAAAAATAGAGTTTCTTTCATTTTTAATTTCAAAATCTAAGTTATAATCATATTGATAAGATGATTCAATAAAAGTTTTTGGTAATTTAGTAATTTTTTCTCTTACACATATTAAAAAATTTCTTAATTTAATATAAATCTCTTTTTTTGCTTTTAAATCATTAATTAATGATTGAATTTTATGAGTTTCCATAATTAATTCATTTTTCCTTATTCTTAATGAATGTAATTTTTCAATTTCTTTATCAAATCTTTTAGATAAAAAATTTAAATAATTATCATATTTTGGAATTATATTATCTGCAAATTTTTTGTATCTTCCTTTTGCTTTTCCTAATGAATCTTTTAATTTTATTTTTGTGTTTTTTATTTTTTCATCTTTAATCTTTATAAATGTTTCTTTCATACGTATTAATTTTTTTATTCTTGCAATATTACTTGTTGTATTTTTAAAAAAATATATATCGTTATTTCTATATTTTGGAAATAAAGTCCCTATTTCCATATTTAATCTTGTAGGGAGATTTAGATTATCTTCTAATTTATATTTATTCATATCAATTTCAGTAGGAAATTTTCCTTGATCCAATGATTTAATTAACCTTGAATGTAGTGTTATTTTATGAAAATTATTTAATTGAAAATTGTCTTTTTTTAAATATATTCTTGGAGAAAAATGTTTATCAATTTTTGTTTTACTTGGAATTGTTGATAATGAAAAATTAAAAGAAGAAGAATTTTGAAATAAATTAGAATTATTAACAGAAAAAGAACAACCCTTATAATTTCTTTTCATATAAATTATTAATCAAAATTCATAAAAAAATAATTTCAAAAAAATAATTTAAAAATAAACTAAATTAAGAGAAAAAATTTTATCTATTTAAAGTTAATTTTAAATGAATTAAAAAGAAAAATATAAATAAAATGGGTTGTGGATTAACAAAAGAACAAAAGGTAATGGAAATAATAAATCAATCAAATGGTTTATTAGATAATAATATAGTAAATTTAATAATGATAAAAACAGGTTTTGATGAAAATGAATTATTAACTTTAATTAAAATTTTTATTAAATTAAAACCAAATAAAAAAGGAAGATTAAATTATCAAAAATTTCTTCAATGTCCTTTTTTTAAATATTGTCCTTTTGGTTGGCATTTATTAGAAGCTTTTGAATTAATTAGGGATAAAGAAGAAGAAGAAGAAGAAGAAGAGG